>Ga0308163_10001163_pt1 | contig 31692 bp, 22 predicted proteins | sample PhyTR1_FD_201037 | JGI IMG/M metagenome (GOLD analysis project Ga0308163, IMG submission 201037) | Phyllosphere microbial communities from UC Gill Tract Community Farm, Albany, California, United States - DLSLT.R1 | ecosystem: Host-associated > Plants > Phyllosphere > Unclassified | place: USA... | reverse complement strand
GGGTACGACCCCTAAGTGGTGACGCACGCGTATCGCTAAAGGCGTGCGGGGTTGGACGCCTCCTGACTATTCGCGCCTCACCGCCACCACCAGCACCGCGCCCACCACCAGGCTGGCGGCGAGCAAATAGATGCCGTTGGCCGTGCTGTGCGTGGCGTCCTTGATGGCGCCAACCAGATACGGGCTGACGAAGCCGGCCAGGTTGCCCACCGAGTTGATCAGCGCGATGCCGGCCGCCGCCGCCGCGCCGCCCAGCATGGCCGTCGGCAGGCTCCAGAAGATCGGGAACGTGCTCAGGATGCCGGCCGTCGCCACGCTCAGCGCGGCCATCGCGATGACGGTGTTGTCGCTGTAGACGGTGGCGACGATCAGGCCCAGCGCGCCGGCCACGGCCGCCACCGCCGCGTGCCAGCGCCGCTCGCCGCTGCGGTCCGAGTGGCGCGCGGCCAGCACCATGACAACCGCCGCGACGAAATACGGAATCGCCGTCAACAGTCCGATCGTGAAGACATCGTCGACGCCGCTGCTCTTGACCAGCTGTGGCAGCCAGAAACTGACGCCATACAATCCCATCACGAACAGGAAGTACACCAGCGCCAGCAGCCATACCTTGCCGTTGCTGAACATCTGCGCCAGCGGCATGTGCTGTTGCTGTTTGCCGTCCTCGGCGATGGCTTGCTCCAGTGTTTGTTTGTCGCCTTCGCTGAGCCACTTGGCCGAGCGGATGCCGTCGTCCAGATAGAACAGCGTCCATACGCCGAGCAGCATCGACGGCACGCCTTCAAGCAGAAACAGCCACTGCCATCCGCTCAGGCCATGCAAGCCGGCGAAGGTCTTCATGATCCAGCCCGACAGCGGGCCGCCGACCACGCCAGCCACGGCCACGCCGCTCATGAACACCGCGACCATGCGCGCGCGCCGGTGCGCCGGATACCAATAGGTGAGGTACAGGATGATGCCGGGGAAGAAGCCCGCCTCGGCCGCGCCGAGCAAAAACCGCAGCACGTAGAAACTGGCGACGCTGTCGACAAACATCATCGACGACGAGATCACGCCCCAGCTGAGCATGATGCGGTCGATCCAGATGCGCGCGCCGGTGCGCGTCATCAACAGATTGGACGGCACCTCGAACAGGAAGTAGCCGACGAAGAAGATGCCGGCGCCGATGCCGTACACAGTGTCGCTGAAGCGCAGGTCCGACAGCATCTGCAACTTGGCGAAGCCGACGTTGACGCGGTCCAGGTAGGCGGCCACGTAGCACAGGAACAGGAACGGCATCAGCCGCCAGCTGACGCGGCGATACAAGCTGTCGAGGGGATCGGTGTTGCTGTCACTGCGCCGCATGGGTCGCTTTCTTGTTGGTTCGTCGCGGCCATATCTTGACACCGCCTAAACTCGCTTGCGAGCAATTTTTCTAAATTATTTACAAAACCCCTTGCGGAACCAATAAACGAGCTTGTAGAATACGGCCTCGTTCAGCAGTTGTAGCAGTCAAATGAAACAACGCTGATAAGTTTTCTGGGTGCTTAGCTCAGTTGGTAGAGCGGCGCCCTTACAAGGCGTAGGTCGGGAGTTCGACCCTCTCAGCACCCACCAGAGAAAACGATAAAACGAATTAGGAGTGGTAGTTCAGTTGGTTAGAATACCGGCCTGTCACGCCGGGGGTCGCGGGTTCGAGTCCCGTCCACTCCGCCAACATTCCTTAAGGGCCCGATCTTGATCGGGCCCTTATTCATTTCAGCTTCAGAAATATTGCGTATGCTTATGCGCGATGACTTCCACCCTCCATCCCTATCTCCGCTTCCGCGCCCGCATGACGCATCAGGCGCTGCTGCGCATCATCCCCGGCTTGTCCAGTTCACTGGAAATCATCCTTCTCGGATTTGCCCCGGTGGTGATCGGACTGCTGGCCTGCATCGCCTTGCCGGCATTGTTCGCCGCCACGCTTCCATGGCCACAGTCGATCGCGCTGCTGGCCACGCAAGTGCTGGTGGCCACCGCGCCGGTCTGGCTGATGCGCAAGCATTTGCATCCGGCCGAGGTCACGCTGTGGAGCCGCACTTTGCCGATCAGCCCGCGATTGCGCTGGAGCGCGGACGCGATGGTCGCCGCCATCATCGTCGGGCCGGTGTCGGTAGCCTTTGCGATCTCCACCGCCATCTGGTTTTATCAGTGGCCCGACTGGTTGCGACCGGTCGCACCGGTTGCCCTGGCGCTGACGGTACTGTCGTTGCTGCTGGCGTGGCTGCTGTCGACGTTCGTGCTGGCACAACGCGTCCGCATGCCGGCCGCGCGCAAGCCGGGCCGCGCCCGGCTTGCGCCGCCCAGCTACGTTCCGGGAGCACCGCGCATGTTCACGCCGCTGTACCAATGGCGCCAGCTTTTCTGGTTGCCGTTCTGGCGCGCGGACGATGTCATCGGCATCCAGCAGACCTTGCTGTTGCTGTGCGCCGCGCTTGGCGTCACCGTCTGGATGTGGCATCCGCCGCTGGTGCCGCCCGCGCTGTGGGCCGCTTGTTCCGCGCTGGCCTTGATGCTGTTGACCGATCGCGGCGACAAGGCCGTGGCCGAACAGATCGCGCGGCTGCGTCCCGCCGCCGCCGGATGGCCAATCGATGCGGAGCGCCTGTTCCGCGCCGCGATCGTGTTGTCGCTACTGCCCGGATTGTGCGTGCTGGCGTGGTTCGCCGCGCTGACCTTGGGCCGCGCCGCCGCCGGCTACAGCACCACCGTCGCCATCGTCTGGCTGTGCTTTGCCGCCATCGCGCAAATCGCCATCGTCGCGCTGCGCAGCCTGAGCGCGCGCGGCCGCACCGCGCTGGTGATCGGCGCCATCCTTATCCTGACCGCGATTGGAAGTGAACTATGGAATTGACCGCCGTGCTGCACATCGACCAGCTGAATTTTGAATTCGCCAGCCATCCGCTGTTCCGCCAGTTCTCGCTGCGGCTGGGTACCGGCATCACCTGGCTGCGTGGCGAAAACGGCGCCGGCAAGACCACCCTGCTAAAGCTGGCCGGCGGCGCGCTGACGCCGCACGGCGGCACCATCCGCCTCGACGGCGTCGAGATCCACGCGCAACCGCTGGCCTACCGCCTGCAATGCCACTACTGCGGCGGCGATACGCCGCAACTGCCCTGGCTGACCGTGCGCGAGCTACTCGATCTGCATCTGTCGCTGTACCCCACCACGAACGCGGCGCTGTTGAATGCCGAGCTGGCCGCCTTCCACCTGATGCCGACACTGGACCAGCCGGTGACCACGCTGTCGCTGGGCCAGCACAAGAAGATGCAGCTGGCGTTAGCGCTGGCGCTGCCGGTGCGGCTGCTGCTGATCGACGAGCCATTCAACGGTCTGGATGTCGACGCCGTCGCTTATCTGCGCGCGCAACTGTCGGCCCCGGCGCGGCTGGCGCGCCAGTGCATCGTGCTGACCAGCCATCTGGACCCGATGCTGCCGCTGGCGCAGACCGTTCAGCTGTAGCGACTACGCCGCCACCTGCCCCAACGCGGCAACCAGACGGTCGATCTGCGCCTCGGAGGTGAAGAACGACGGCGTCACGCGCACGCAGGCGCCGGAGGCCAGGCCATCGCGCATGACAGTGAATACGCGGTGCTCGCGCAACAGACGCTTGGACAAGGCGAGGTTGTCGGCCACCGAGGTCCGCCCTTTCAAACGGAACGACGCAATGGCGCTGGTCAGGCGCGGATTGGCCGACGCCAACAGCTCCACGTTGCCCATCGCACGCGCCGCATCGACCCAGCGGTTGCGCAGCCGGTGCAGCCTGGCCTGCTTGTTGGCGACGCCGATGCGCTGGTGCAGATCCAGCGCCACCGGCAACGCCAGATACGCGGCGAAGTTGACGGTGCCGGTATGCACGCGGGTTCGGATATCGTCGCCGTCGCTCTCGCCCATGTACGGGTCGATATCGGCCACGCGACCGCGCCGAATGTAGACGGCGCCCACGCCGACCGGCGCGCCGATCCATTTGTGCAGGTTGATGCCCGCGAAGTCCGCCTGCAGATCCGGGATGCGCATGTCGAGCTGGCCGAAGCCATGCGCCGTATCGACGATGGCGTCAATGCCGCGCTCGCGCGCCATGCGGCTGATCTCGGCCACCGGCAACACCATGCCGTTGCGGTGGTTGACGTGGGTGAGCAGCATCATGCGCAGCCTCGGATGGCGCGCCATGGCCTGCGCGTAGCAATCGATCAGCGCTTGGTAGGTTGCCGGCTCGGGCATGGCAATGGACACCACCTCGACGCCGCGCCGTTCCTTGAGCCAGTGCATGGCCTTGATCATATTGTCGTAGTCGATGTCGGCGCACAGCACGGTGTCGCCGGGACGCAGCTTGTTGTAGCCGCCGATCAGCGCCAGCAGCGCCTCGGTGGCGCCGCGCGTGAAGACGATCTCGTCGCGCTCGACGCCGAGCGCCTGGGCGGCACGGGTGCGCGCAGCCTCGTACTCGGCCGGGAATTGCACGCGGCCATAGTAGGCGTTGCCACGATTGGCATCGACAGTGAGACGCTCGTAGGCCTCGACCACCGGCCGCGCCATCGAACCCCAGTAACCGTTGTCGAGCATTGCCACCTCGTCGGTGACGTCGTACAGGTCCGCCACCGATTGCCAGTAGGTGGTATCGGCGGCCAAGGATTCCGGCCCCAGCAGCGGCCGCACCGGAAATTGCGGCGCGGGATTAGTCGCCAGCGCGCCGGCCGGCGCCACCGATAAAGGTGGCAACAGCAGCGCACCGGCGCGCAGCCAGGCACGCCGGCTCAAGTCAGGCTGCCTCAAAACTTCACCGTGTAGTCGATGTAGAGGTTGCGGCCATCGGTGTCGTACGGCGCGTTGCGCGAGTATATCAAGCCACGGCTGGCCTGGAACACCGCTTCGTCCGGGTACTTGTCGAGGACGTTGTCGACGCCAAAGCGCAGCGTGTGGTTCTTCGCGATCTTGTAGCTGGCCGCCAGATCGAGGAAGCGCATCGCGCCGAAACGCTGGAAGATGTCGCCGGTGGCGTTGCCGGTGCTGTCGGTCCAGGCGCCGTAGTGCCGCACGCGCGCCAGCGCGCTCCAGGAGCCGAGCTCGTGGGTGGCGCTGACGGTCGCCTTCTGGCGCGGCAGGCGCTCCTCGAACACCGTGCGCTGGCTGTCGTTGGTGGCGACGCTGGAGCGTCCACTGTCGACCTTGGTGCTGTTGTAGTTGAACGCGGCGGTGAAGTTGAGCTTGCCGTCACCCACACGGCTCAGGTAGTTGCCGACCACATCGACCCCGCGGGTGGTGGTGTCGAAGTCGTTGGTGAAGTAGCTGACCGACGTGTAACGAAGCGGATTGGCGACGCCGGCCGGCACCGCGAACGAAGCCGACGTGCTGAAGCGGTCACGCAGCTTGATGTCGTACAGGTCGACCGAACCGGACAGGCCCAGCGCGGTCTTCCACGTGAAGCCCAGCGACAGGTTCTTGGACTTTTCCGGTTGCAGCGGCTTGGCGCCCAGCGCGACCGCCAGCGGATCGCTGTTCGACAGCCGGCCGGTGGTAAACACCAGCAAAGTTTTGGTGTCGAGGCCCTGGCTGGTGCTGTTGGTGTTGAGCTGGCCTGGCGTTGGCGCGCGGAAGCCGGTCGAGTAGGAACCGCGCAGCGCGAAGTCCGGCGTCAGCGCCAGCCTTGCCGACAGCTTGCCGTTGAGCGTATCGCCGAATTCGGAAAAGTCTTCGTAGCGCAACGCCGCGCCGACCGTGAGCATCCCACTCAGCGGCGCCTCGACGTCGAGATAGGCGGCGTAGCTGTCCTGCCCCCAGCTGCCGGCCTGGCGGTCGCTAAACCCCGGCGCGCCGTTGGAATTGGCGTCCAGCCCGGCGGCCGCGCCCGGTCCGACGGCGTACGACGCGGCGTCGCCGGCCCTGACCTTGTAGGTTTCGTTGCGGTACTCGGCGCCGAAGGCGACGTTGACCGGCTGCGCCAGCGCCGGCAGGTGCCACTCGTAGTTGAAGTTGGCGTTGACCAGCTTTTCCTGCTGCGTCAGGCGGCCCAGGTAGAACGACGTCGGGCTGTTCGGCCCGAGCGAGGCGTTGATCGAGTTGTGCAGACCGTAATCGATGGCGTTGGCCCCATACGACGCGCTGACGTCCCACCCCAGCGCGTCGCTGAAACGGCCGCGCGCGCCGGCCAGCACTTGCAGGTCATCCTGCTCGTTGGTGTACTGCGGGCTGAAGCCAAGCGGGTAGATGCTGCGCACGTCCCAGCCGGGGAAGATGGCGCCGGTCTTGTAGACGCTGGTGCTGGTGTCGGGATTGCGCCAGTTGAAATCGGACGTGCCTTCGCTGTGGCCGTACAGGCCGTGGCCGTACAGCACGGTATCGCCCGCCAGACCCAGGCTGGCGTTGAAGCCGGCGCGCTGGCTTTCCAGCTCGGGCTGGCCCCAACGCTGCACCGGATTAGGCACAGCCAGGGTCGGGTGCGCGGACTGGAAAGCGATCGCGTCAGGACGCTGGCGGGTGCGCGAGGTCGGATCCGATTTCGCCGCCTCGGCGAACAGCAACACGCGGCCATCGTCGCCGAAGGTGAAACCGTACTTGGCGTTGAGCTCGTTCGACTTGCCGTCGCCTTCGCCGTATTGCGCATGGCGCGCGGTCAGCTCGGCGCCGACCGTGTCGTCCAGGATGATGTTGATGACGCCGGCGATCGCGTCCGAGCCGTACTGGGCCGAGGCGCCGTCGCGCAGCACCTCGATGCGCTTGATGGCGCTGGCCGGAATCTGCGCCAGGTCGGGCGCCTGGGCGCCACGCGCGCCCAGCAACGCGCTGCGATGGAAGCGGCGGCCGTTGACCAGCACCAGGGTCTGGTCCGGCGACAGGCCGCGCAAGGTGGCCGGACGCACAAACACCTGGCCGTCGGCCATCGGCAGACGCTGCACCACGTACGACGGCACCAGCTGCGCCAGCACATCGTTCAGGTCGGACGATTCAACCGCGCCGATTTCCTCGCGGGTGAACACGTCCACCGGCGCCAGGGTGTCGAATTGCGTGCGGTTGCTGCTGCGGGTACCGGTCACGATCACCGATTGCTGGGCTTGCGTCGCGCCTTCCGGTGCGGCGGGAGCGGCGGCAACGGCACCTTGCGCGTGGGCGGCGGCGAATGCATTACAGGCGCACACTGCGGCGGCGATGGCGATTTGGCTGCGTTTGATAGTCATTGGCTCAATCTGGTTAAGAAAAAAATAACGTCAACTTCTATTAATCTCTTTCAAGTGAGACTAACGTCGTCGAAGCGGGCGGGCATAAGCTTACAAAACCAGTGTGTCAGGGGCATGACGACGAGCATCAGCGCGTTATGTCAGATGTGTTTGATTTGCAAAAATTTCCTTTACGGAAGGATTTATCGTGGGAAAACCGGCGACAATGGCTGATGATGTGCGGCGATGGCGCGAAATCGGACCGGCACATCCATCACTGCTACCTTTTTTGGAGTTTCTCCCCGATGTTCGGCTTTTTCAGGTCCCCCACGTTGTCGCCGCGCTTGTTGCGGCTGAAGGATTCGGCGCTGTTTGCCACCTTGACACCCCTCGAACTGAAAATTGTCGATGGCCTCATGCATGAACGCCGCTATCTGGCCGACGAAATCATCTTCGACGAGGGCGAGGACGGCCAGGCGCTGTATGTGGTGATGTCGGGCCGGGTACTGGTCAGCCGCGATGTCGGCACCGGGCGGGAAGTGGTGGCCGAGCTGTCGGCCGGCTCCTTCTTCGGCGACATGGCGCTGCTGGACGACTCGCCGCGCAACGCCCAAACGCGCGCGCTGGAAAACTGCGAGCTGGCAGTGTTTTTCCGCGCCGACTTCATGGGGCTGATGGAAACCGACGCCGTCATCGGCTACAAGATCGCGCTGGCACTGGCGCGCCACATCGGCACCCGCCTGCGCGAATGGATGAACGCGGCGCCGCATTTCGAGGCGCTATGACGTTCATGCCCACCCAGCAGCGGGCCGGACCGGTGGTCTGGAGCGGTATCATCGCCGCCACTTGCGTGTTGCTGTTCCTGTTGCAGCAAATGCTGTTCCTGGCGATCCCCTTCCTGTTCGGGATCGTGCTGTACTACATCCTGCAACCGGCGATGCAGCGCCTGATCCGACTCGGCGTGAGCGTGAACGCGGCCATCCTGACGGTCGGCGCGGTGTTCTTGCTGGCGTTACTGATTGTGATCGTGATCGCCATCCAATGGGATTCCGGTCCGTCCGAACCCTGGCAAGCCATGCTGGGCAGATACATCACGGGCGGGCTGGAGTTCGTGCGCCAGACGATGCTGTCGCTGGAGCGCGAGTTCCCCATCTTCAAGCAGATCAAGCTGGCACGCACCGTCAACAGCCGCGTCAATTCGTTCACCGGCACCTTCGTGCAAAAGCACCTGACCGAAATTCTCGTGTCGGTGGCGGCTTGGCTGCCGTCGCTGATGCTGGCGCCGTTCCTGACCTTCTTCTTCCTGCGCGACGGCCTGCGCTTCAAGAAATTTCTCGCGCGCGCGGTGCCCAACGCTTTCTTTGAAAAGACGCTGTGCCTGCTGCACGAAGTCGACCAGACCGCGCACCGCTACTTCCAGGGCCTGGTCAAGCTGACCTTGCTCGACACGGCGGTGCTGGCGCTGGGCCTGTGGGCGATCGGCGTGTCCTCGCCGCTGGTGCTGGGGCTGATCGCGGCGGTGCTGGCGTGGGTGCCGTATGTCGGCTCCATCCTCGGTTGCATGCTGGTGGTGATGGTCGCCTCGACCGACGCGCCCGGCGATCCGACGGTGGCCTACCTGGCCATTGGCGTGTTCATCCTGGTGCGCCTGCTGGACGACTTCGTCTTTATGCCGCTGACCCTGGGGCGCAGCCTGCACATCCATCCGCTGATCACGGTGCTGATGATCTTCATCGGCGGCTATGTGGCCGGCGTGGCCGGGCTGATGCTGGTGTTACCGCTGCTGGGCGTGGTGATGGTCGTCGGCGAAACGCTGGGGCGTCTGGTCACCGACGCGCGGCTGCGCGCGCGCCACCGCAACGCCATCCACCTGCGCGACAAGCAGGCCGGCGTCGGCCTCGTCACATAAACGGCCGCCGCGCGCCGTCGGTTATCGCCGCCCCGGCGGCTTGTAGCGGGCCAGCCAGGCGCGCACATTGTTGGCGTCCGCCACGCGGGCGTATTTTCCCTGCGAATCGAGGAACACCATGACTGTCGGGCGCCCTTTGACCGTCGCGTGCAACACCATGCAGCGGCCCGCTTCGGAGATATAGCCGGTTTTTTGCAGGCGGATGCGCCAGCTCCGGTTGGCCGTCAGCCGGTTGGTGTTGTGATAGACCGTTTGCCGAGCGCCCTGGCGGATGGTGAAATCGCGGTCCGTCGAATAACGTCGGATGAGTGCGTGTTTCTCGACCGCGATCACCAGCTTGGCCAGGTCTTTCGGGCTCGAGACATTGGCGCTCGAGAGCCCGGTCGGCTCCACATAACGGGTATTGAGCATCCCCAGCGCCCGCGCCTTGGCGTTCATCGCCGCCACAAAACGGCTGGTTCCGCCGGGATAATTGCGCCCCAGCGCGGCCGCCGCCCGATTTTCCGAACTCATCAAGGCAATATGCAGCATCGCCGAGCGCGACAGCCGCGTGCCCACCAGTAGCCGGGACGACGAGTACTTAAGGCGGTCCACGTCGGCGCCGGTCACCTCCAGCATCTGGTCCATGTCCTGGCGCGCTTCGAGCACCACGAGCGCGGTCATCAGCTTGGTGAGCGAGGCCACCGGCATCGCCGCGCCGGCGTTCTTCTGGTACAGGACTTCGCCCGATTGCGGATCGAGGATCAGCACGGCGCTTGATTTGAGCGTTGCCAGCCGCGCCACCCGCGGCGCCTTGAGCACGCGGCGCGCGACCGGCTTGGCGATACGTTTCTTATGTGTCGCTTTCTTGACATGCGGCTGGCGCGCTTCCTTTGCCTGCACGGAAGATAAGCTGGGTCCTGCAATGAGGGCGATGCCCAGGAGCAAAAAAGCGAATAATTTCATGAGCAAGTTTTAGCAAGGCCCGCGATGTCGCCATGCGGACGGGCGGTGGAGGTGAGGATCCGGGGGCATCGTAGTCAACCAGACTTAGCAGCCACTTAGCGCTAACTCAGCAACAAGACAGCAACAACGCAGCAGCTCCTTACTCTGCAGAAATGCGCGGCCGCGCGCGCTACCGCGCCCGGGGCAAACGGGTCGCGCCTATATAATTGGCGCCGGTACAACGCGCCCGCAGCGGGGCGGCCAAGCGGAAGGGACCAGGATGAGGGTGTTGTTGGTGGAGGACGATCCCATGATTGGCAGCGTGGTCCAGCAAGCGCTGCGCGACGCCAGCTATGCGGCCGACTGGGTGCGCGACGGCGAGACGGCGCTGACCACGTTGCGCGCCGCCGAGTACGAGATGGTGTTGCTCGACCTGAACCTGCCACGCCTCGACGGCATGACCGTACTGCGGACGCTGCGCGGCGCGCACGACAATGTGCCGGTGCTGGTACTCACCGCGCGCGAAGCGACCGAGGACCGGGTGGCCGGACTCGACAGCGGCGCCGACGACTACCTCGTCAAGCCATTCGCGATGAGCGAACTGCTGGCGCGCATGCGTGCGCTGGCCCGGCGCAAGGACGGCAGGGGCGACACCGTGATGGGCAACGGCGTCGTCGAACTCGACCCCGCAACCCGCGAAGCGCGCGCCGGCGCGGCCACCGTGCGCCTGACGGCGCGCGAATTCGCGCTGCTGCAGGCCCTGCTGGTCAGGCCGGGCGCCATCCTGTCGCGCGCCGAGCTCGAGCACCGTGTCTACGGCTGGAACGAGGAAGTCGAAAGCAACGCCGTCGAATTCCTGATCCACGCGCTGCGGAAAAAACTGGGCAGTGACGTCATCAAGAACGTGCGGGGGGTCGGATGGTTGGTCGCCAAGGGCCGCTAGCGGCGTCGCTGCGCTTCCGGCTGTCGCTGTGGATTTCGGCGGCGATCCTGCTGGGCGCGGCCATCGCCGGGCTGTACTCGTACCAGGAGGCCACCGAAGAAGCCCACCTCGACCAGGATACCCATCTCAAGCAGGTCGGCTACCTGATCAGCAGACTCGATGCGGTGCCGGCCTCGCCGATGGCGCGCGAGCGGGCCGGCGATGTCGACTTCGACGCCCGGCTGGTGGCGCGTTTCATCGGCGCGCCGGGCGCCGCGCCGGCCTATTCCGAACGGCCGCCCCACTTCTCCCCCGCCTTGCCGGACGGCCTGCAGACGGTCGCCATCGGCAACGAGACGTGGCGGGTCTTCGTGCGCACCAACAACAAGGGCGTCCGGGTCGCGGTGGCGCAGCAGACAGCGGTGCGCGACGCGGTCGCGCGTTCTGGCGCCATGCGCACGGTGATGCCGATCCTGTGCCTCGGGCCGGTGCTGGTGCTGATGGTGGCGCTGCTGGTGCGCACCATGTTCCAGCCGCTGCAGCGGCTGGCGGCGCAACTGGGCCGGCGCGGTGAATACGACCTGGACGCGCTCGACCGGGCCGCGCTGCCGTCCGAAGTGTGGCCGTTTGTCACCGAGATCAACAAGCTGATCGCCCGCACGGCGCGCGCGCTGGCGCGGCAACGTCGCTTCATCGCCGACGCCGCGCATGAATTGCGGTCACCGATGACCGCCATGTCGCTGCAGGCCGAACGGCTGGCCGCCAGCGACATGCCCGGCGAGGCGCGCGACCGGCTGGGCAGCTTGTCGGCGGGCCTGTCGCGCACCCGCTTGCTGCTCGATCAATTGCTGGCCCTGGCGCGCACCCAGGAACCGGGCGTGGAACCGCCGATACGCGTGTCGCTGAAAAAAGCGATCCAGGCGTGCCTGGAGGATCTGGTGCCGCTGGCGGAGGCCAAGGCCATCGACCTGGGGGTGGTGGGGGATGCGGACCCGACGGTCGCAGGGGGCATGATGGACATCACCATCCTCGTCAAGAATCTGATCGACAACGCCATCCGCTATACGCCCATGGGCGGACGCGTGGACATCACCGTCACCGAACGGGACGGGCGCGTGATGCTCGACGTCGACGACACCGGACCCGGCATCCCCCCGCAAGAGCGCGCACGCGTCTTCGATCCGTTCTACCGGATACTGGGCAACGGCGAGCTCGGTTCGGGCCTCGGACTGGCGATCACGGCGTCGATCGCCCATCAGATCGGCGCCACCATATCGCTACGCGACAGGGTCGACGGCGCGCCCGGCCTGAGTGCGCGTGTGGTGTTTTGCGCCTGAGCGAACGCGCGGCGTCCGCCGATTCCTGTTGACTTTTGAATGCGAATCGTTATCATTCATGTTTCTGGTCAAAATACCAGTTATTACAATCTCGCCATCTCCCCACGTTGCGCCAAAAAACCGATACAGGAATCAATGAATACGCACGCCCGCGCCCACCAGCGTCTCAAACTGAACAAACTCGCCCTCTGCGTGGGACTGGCGATGCCATTCATCGCCCAGGCACAGATCGCCGAACAGAGCACCGCCGTGCTGCCGCAGGTCGAAGTGACCGCCGACAAGATGGCCGACACCACCGAAGGCACCGGCTCCTATACCACCGGCCGCGCCCGCACCGCCCTGCCGCTGAGCATGTCGTTGCGCGACACGCCGCAGTCGATCTCCGTGGTGACCCAGCAGCGCATTGAAGACCAGGGCCTGGTCTCGATCACCGATGTCATCAACAACGTCACCGACGTCTCGGTCAACCAGTACGAAACCAATCGCGCCGGCTTCACCGCGCGCGGTTTCGACATCACCAATCTGCAAATCGACGGCATACCGACCACGTGGGAGCAACCGTGGAGCTCGGGCGAAGTGGCCGGCAGCTTGGCCATCTACGACCGCGTGGAAGTGGTGCGCGGCGCCACCGGCCTGATGACCGGCGCCGGCAACCCGTCGGCCGCCATCAACCTGGTGCGCAAGCGCGCCACCAGCAAGGAGCTGACCGGCTCGGCCGAGATCGGCGTCGGCCGCTTCGACGAGCGCCGCGTGCAGGTCGACGTATCGACCCCGCTGACCCAGGCCGGCAACGTGCGCGCGCGCGTGGTCGGCGAGTACCAGGAAGCGGACAGCTGGATCGATTACGCCAGCGACAAGAAAAAGACCATCTACGCCACCGTCGAGGCGGACCTGACGCCCAACACCTTGCTGTCGGCCGGCTTCAGCCGCCAGACGACGGACCCCACAGCGCCGATGTGGGGCGGCCTGCCGTTCTGGTACACCGACGGCACGCGCACCAACTGGGGCGTGTCGAAAACCACGGCCGCCGAATGGGCCGACTGGGCAACCTCGTACAACAACGGCTTCGTCAACCTCGAGCACAGCTTCGACAATGGCTGGAAACTGCGCGGCACCTACAGCCACGGCGACCGCAAGAGCGACTCGCACCTGCTGTACCTGTCCGGCGTGCCCGAGCGCGTGACCGGCCAGGGCATGTTCGCCTTCTCCGGTTCGTACGCCACCCACACCAAACAGGACGACGCCGGCCTGCACGCCAGCGGTCCGTTCGAACTGGGCGGACGCAAGCACGAGGCGGCCTTCGGCTATATGTACTCGAAGCAGAAGTTCAACGCCAACAGCCGCGCCGCCGATTTTGGCGGGCAAGCGTCGGACGTGGGCGACTTCAACAACTGGAACGCGGCGGCCTACCCGACCCCGGCCTGGGGCCCGCAAACCTTCTACGAAGGCGGCGTCACCAAGCAGGAGGGGTTGTACGGCGTGGCGCGCTTCTCGCTGGCCGATCCGCTCAAGCTGATCCTCGGCGCGCGCCTGACCAACTACCAGAAGGACGTCACCCTGAGCTACAGCGCGCCGTACACGATGAAGTACGACAAGGAAGTCACGCCGTACGCCGGCCTGGTCTACGACCTCAACGACACCTACTCGACCTACGTCAGCTATACCGACATCTTCCAGCCGCAAAGCCAGAAGGACTTCACTGGCAACACGCTCGATCCGGTGGTCGGCAAGAGCTACGAGGGCGGCATCAAGGGCGAGCACTTCGGTGGCCGCCTGAATACCTCGCTGGCCGTGTTCCGCATCAAGCAGGACAATCTGGCGCAGGAAGCCGGCAAGGTCCCTCGTCCGGGCCAGACCTTGCCGGAAGTCTACTACCGCGGCGCTGAGGGCGCCACCAGCACCGGCTTCGAGCTGGAAGCGTCGGGCGAACTGGCACGCGGCTGGAACGCCACCGTCGGCTACACGCAGTTCAAGGCGGAGGATGCCACCGGCGCTGACGTCAACAGCATTTACCCGCGCAAATTGTTCCGCGTCTACACCACGTACCAGGTGCCGGGCCAGCTGAGCGGCTTGACGGTCGGTGGCGGCGTCAACTGGGAAGGCCGCACCGACACGGTCGACCCGTCGGCGCCGGCCGGCACCAACGGCTTGATCGAGCAGGATTCGTTCAGCCTGGTTAACCTGATGGCACGCTACGACATCACCAGGCAGCTGTCGGTGCAATTGCACGTCAACAACGCGCTCGACAAAAAGCACTTCGGCATGTTCGCCGCGTATGGCGCGATCACTTATGCCGCGCCGCGCACCGCGTCGCTGACGCTGAAGTACCGCTTCTGATCGACTCGGACGCCTGACCCGCACGGCCATGCGGGGTCGTACCCTTCCGGGTACGCCCCCTAAGCGGCGAAGCAAGCGTATCGCAAAAAGCGGGCGGGGTCATTGCTAATATTTTCCTTATTATTGGAGCACAGAAATGCGCGCCTTCTGGACCTTGGTTCATCGCTACGCCGGCCTGCTGATGGCCGGCTTTTTGTTTATCAGCGGCGTCACCGGCGCCATCATCTCGTGGGACCACGAGCTCGACGACGTCCTCAACCCGCACCTGATGGAAGCCCACACGGAGGGCCCGGCGCAGGCGTCGCTGGCGCTGGCGCGGCAGGTCGAGGCGCGCTATCCGGACGTGCGCGTGTCGTACATTCCGCTGCATGCGGAAAAGGGCGAATCGATCGCGCTGGGCGTCAGCCCCCGCGTCGACCCCGCCACCGCGAAACTGGCCGAGCCGGGCTTCAACCAGGTGTTCGTCGATCCCGTCAGCGGCGCCGAACTGGGCAAGCGCGAATGGGGCGCCGTCTGGCCGATCACCAAGGAAACCTTCGTCTCGTTCCTGTACCGCCTGCATTACACGCTGCACATTCCCGAAATGTGGGGCATCGACCGCTGGGGCATCTGGCTGCTGGGCGGCATCGCCATCATCTGGACCGTGGACTGCTTCGTCGGCTTCTACCTGACGTTGCCGGTGCGCCGCAAGAAGGCCGACGCGGCAGGTAATACCGCCTCCCGCGCGGTCGCCAGCGACGACATCGCCGCCGACAAGCCGCTACCGGCCGGCAAATCGTGGTGGCAGCGCTGGCAGCCGGCATGGAAGGTGCGCTGGCGCGGCGGCAGCAACAAGCTCAACTTCGACCTTCACCGCGCGTTCAGTTTGTGGACCTGGGCGTTGCTGTTCATTCTCGCCTTCACCGCGTTCTCGCTCAACCTGTACAACGAAGTGTTCGCGCCGGTGATGAAAACGTTCTCGCAAGTGACGCCGACGCCGTTCGACACGCGTCCGATGGCCGACAAGCATCATCCGATCGAGCCGCGGCTGGGTTATGCGGCGGTGCTCGAGCGCGCCAGCAACGAAGCGATCAACCGCAAGTGGGCCGAGCCGGCCGGCGGCGTGTTCTATTCGCAGGAGTTCGGCGTCTACGGCGTCAGCTTCTTCACGCCCGGCAACGACCACGGCACCGGCGGCGTCGGCACGGCGGTGCTGTATTACGACGGCGCGGGCGTTCTGCTGGGCGAGCGCCTGCCATGGACCGGCACCGCCGCCGACATCTTCCTGCAAGCGCAGTTCCCGCTGCACTCGGGCCGCATCCTTGGCCTGCCGGGACGCATCCTGATCTCGTTCATGGGCGTGGTGGTCGCCATGCTCAGCGTCACAGGCGTAGTGATCTGGTGGCGCAAGCGCGCCTCCCGCGTGACGGTCGCGCAAAAGCGCCAGCGCGGCGTCCTCGTCGCCGAATAACCACTCCGGGGTCAGGTCCACCATTTCTACACGGCCTCGTCTGTATCCCCTGGTAGGGCTGAGCTCCTGTAGAAATGGTGGACCTGACCCCGGATTTGGGGCGAAAAAAAACCGGGAGCTTGCTCCCGGTTTTTGTTTGATGCGCCGGCCGATTATGCGGTCATCGCGTGCTTCTCGGCGGACTCTTCGACCACTTCCTCGTCGTCCGAGCGGATCAGGTGATCGAAGGCCGACAACGCCGCCTTCGCGCCTTCGCCGGTGGCGATGATGATCTGCTTGTACGGCACCGTGGTGACGTCGCCAGCAGCGAACACACCCGGGATCGAGGTCTGGCCACGGGCGTCGACTTCGATCTCGCCGTGGCGCGACAACGCCAGCGTGCCCTTGAGCCATTCGGTGTTCGGCACCAGGCCGATCTGCACGAACACGCCTTCCAGCTCGACTTTCTTCGCTTCGCCCGACACGCGGTCGTTGTAGCTCAGGCCGTTGACGATCTTGCCGTCGCCGTGGATCTCGGTGGTCTGCGCCGAGGTGATCACGGTGACGTTGGCCAGGCTGCGCAGCTTGCGTTGCAGCACCGCGTCGGCGCGCAGCTCGGCGCCGAACTCGATCAACGTCACATGCTTGACGATGCCGGCCAGGTCGATCGCCGCCTCGACGCCGGAATTACCGCCGCCGATGACCGCCACGCGCTTGCCCTTGAACAGCGGGCCGTCGCAGTGCGGGCAGTAGGCGACACCGTGGTTGCGGTATTCCTTCTCGCCCGGCACGTTGATCTCGCGCCAGCGCGCGCCCGTCGCCAGGATCACCGATTTGGCCTTCAAGGTCGCGCCGGTGGCGGTGGTGATTTCGATCAGCTTGCCCGGCACCAGTTTGGCAACGCGCTGGGTGTTCATGATGTCGACTTCGTATTCCTTGACGTGCTGCTCCAGCGCCACCGCAAACTTCGGTCCGTCGGTTTCCTTGACCGAGATGAAATTCTCGATCGCCAGGGTGTCAAGCACCTGGCCGCCGAAACGCTCGGCCAGCACGCCGGTCTTGATGCCTTTGCGGGCGGCGTAGACGGCCGCTGCCGCACCGGCGGGACCGCCGCCGACGATCAGCACGTCAAACACGTCCTTCTTGCTCAGCTCGGCGGCCTGGCGGGCGCCGGCGTTGGTGTCGAGCTTGGCCAAAATCTCTTCGACGTTGGTGCGGCCCTGGCCGAAATGCTCGCCATTCAGGAACATCATCGGAACCGCCATGATCTGGCGCGCTTCGACTTCTTTCGGGAACACGCCGCCGTCGATGGTGGTGACCTTGATGCGTGGATTGATCACCGACATCGCGTTGAGCGCCTGCACCACTTCCGGACAATTGTGGCAGGTCAGCGAGATGAAGGTTTCGAAGGCGTAGTCGCCGTCGAGGTTGCGGATCTGTTCGATGACGGCGTCGTCGAACTTGATGGTGTGGCCGCCCACTTGCAGCAGCGCCAGCACCAGCGAGGTGAATTCGTGGCCCATCGGGATGCCGGCGAAACGTACGCCGATATCGGTGCCGGGGCGGTTGATGCTGAACGACGGCTTGCGCTCGGCGTCGTCGGTGCGTTTGACCAGCGTGATCTTGTCGCTCAACAGGACGATTTCCTGGAGCAGTTCTTCCATCTCGCGGGCCTTGGCGCTGTCATCAAGCGATGCGACGATCTCAATCGGTTGCACCACTTTTTCCAGGTAGGTCTTCAACTGGGCTTTGAGATTTGCATCCAACATGATTTTTTCTTCCTTTTTACAAATATTTAGGCGTATGCCGGGCCGGACGCCCGGTCCGGCATCGCGGTAACTACTTGTGTGCTGCGTGCTTCAAGCGCTCAGCTTTACAACTTAGATCTTGCCGACCAGGTCCAGCGATGGGGTCAGGGTCGCTGCGCCTTCGGTCCATTTAGCTGGGCACACTTCGCCTGGGTGGGATGCGACGTACAGCGCGGCTTTGACTTTGCGCAGCAGTTCCGACGCGTCACGGCCGATGCCGTTGTCGTGCACTTCCATCACTTTGATCTGGCCTTCAGGATTGATCAGGAAGGTGCCGCGCAGTGCCAGGCCTTCTTCTTCGATCATGACTTCGAAATTGCGCGACAGGGTGCCGGTTGGGTCGCCGATCAGCGGGTAGTTCACTTTCTTGATCGCGTCCGAGGTGTCGTGCCATGCTTTGTGCGCGAAGTGGGTGTCGGTCGACACGCCGTAGACGTCCACGCCCAGTTTGGCGAATTCAGGCTGGTGATCGGCCAGGTCTTCCAGTTCGGTCGGGCACACGAAGGTGAAGTCGGCTGGGTAGAACATCAGAACGGCCCATTTGCCCTTCAGGGACTCATCGCTCACGTCGATGAATTTGCCGTTCGCGTAAGCGGTTGCTTTGAATGGTTTGATTTGGCTATTGATCAGGGACATTGTGGTTTCCTCGTTGGGTTATGAATCATTGAGACGCCAGTGTAAGGCTTTTTGGCTCATATGCAAAATTGATTGTTCCAATAGTTTCGATAGGTATCGACTATAGAGTCGTAAAATCGTATAGCGATGACACTATCGGACGCTTGGGTGGCGTCAGCAGCAGTAGCTCCAGGGCTGGACCAGCGGTGGCAAGGTGCCGGTGGCGGCAGCCAAGGCTTTCTGAGCCTGCTTATGTACCCGGTTGAGATCTACATCTTCCGGATGGTCGTAGTCCAACGCTCGCAGCACTTCGGTGGCTTGGTGGGCGAACCCTCGGAAACGCCAACGTAGCCAACCCGTGATTACGAAGGTGATAAAAAACATTATCGAGTAAAGCATCGGGTCGACGACGAATGCGCCCGTGCCGAAGCCGTCGTTGCGGTAAAACTCGCACGCGGCGACCCCTATCACCGCCAGCGACGGATACATTAGGCTCCACCTGATATCGCAAGCTTTCTGTGCGCTGATGCCGCGTATCTGGTGCGGCTGCATCCACAGCAGGCGGGCGGCGGGACTTCTCGCTGCATGCAGCGGTAAAAAAATCGGCTTCGGGCTCGATGACGAATTCGATCTCATCGCCATTGACGAATTCGACTTTATGGAAGGCGCCGCGCAGGGGCATGCCGTTGACCGTGCAGGCGAAGAAATCCATGCTAACCTCGGCGCCCGCGCTGGCGGTGCTCAATACCGTGGCGCTGGCGGCTTGGGCCATGGCCGCAGCGCCGATTGCGGCGACGCCGGCAACTTGACTATCGGTTTTAGTGAAAATCAAATCCTGATAGCCTTTTTCGAGGCGCAGTTTCTCGGCAACACCGCTGATTTTTTCCAATTGACTACGTACCGCCCAAATATCCCCCTTCCCCTAGGGGCCGTTAATAACGGTAGCTCCACGGGCTTACCAGCGGCGGCAAGGTGCCGGTGGCGGCAGCCAAGGCTTTCTGAGCCTGCTTGTGTACCCGGTTGAGATCTACATCTTCCGGATTTTCATAGCCCAACGCCCGCAGGACCTCGGTGGCTTGGTAGGCGAACCCTCGGAAACGGATTCGTATCCAAACGGTGATGACGAAGGTCATCAAAAAAATCCCCGCGCAGCTCGCCAGCTGGACCGAAAGAGGGAGCATGCCCGAATCGCCGGCGAGGAAAAACTGCGCAACTATCCAGAATGGAATCGACAGCAAAGGATACATAATGCACCACCTGAGATCGCAAGCTTTTTGCGCGTTGATGCCTCGTATCTGATGCTGCGACATCCACAGCATGCGCGCGGCCGGACTTCTGGCGGCATGCACGGTAAAAAAGTCGGCTTCGGGTTCGATCACGAATTCGATCTGGTCGCCATTGGCGAATTCAACTTTATGGAAGGCGCCGCGCAGGGACATGCCGTTGACCGTGCAGGCGAAGAACTCCATGCCGACTTCGGCGCCGGCGCTGGCGTTGCTCAACACCGTGGCACTGGCCGCCTGGCCCATGGCTGCGGCTCCAATTGCCGCAACGCCGGCAACTTGACTCTCAGTTTTGTTGAATACCAGGTCTTGATAGCCTTTTTCGATGCGCAAGTTCTCGACCACGCCGCTGATTTTTTCTATGGGACTTGGGAATGTCGGAATGTCGGCACCACCTCCGGCTGGGCCGTCAATAGCGGTAGCTCCATGGGTTCACCAAGGGCGGCAACGTGCCGGTGGAAGCCGCCAAGGCTTTCTGTGCCTTCTTGTGCAGTCGTCCTAGATCCACATCTTCCGGATGTTCATAGCCGAAAGCGCGCAGGACCTCGGTGGCCTGGTGGGCGAACCCTCGGAAACGCCAGCGTATCCAGACAGTGATCACAAGAGTGATAAAAAACATGATCGCGTAGAGCATCGGGTCGACGTCAAATGTGCCCGTGCTAAGCCCGTCGTTGCGGAAAAACTCGGCGATGGCAATCGCGATCACTGCCAGCGAGGGATACATCAAACTCCATCTGATATCGCAAGCTTTCTGCGCGCTGATGCCGCGTATCTGGTGCGGCTGCATCCACAGCATGCGCGCGGTGGGACTTCTGGCCGCATGCACAACATAAAAATCGGCCTCCGGTTCCACCACGAATTCAATCTGGTCGCCGTTGGCGAATTCGACTTTATGGAATGCCCCGCGCAGGCCCATGCCATCGACGTTGCAGGCGAAGAAATCCATGCTGACCTCGGCGCCGCCACTGGCGGTGCTCAAAACCGTGGCACTGGCGACCTGGCCCATGGCCGCCGCCCCCACCGCAGCCGCCCCGGCAAATTGCGTGTCCGCTTTGCTCAAAACGAGGTCCTGATAGCCTTTTTCGATGCGAAGGTTCTCGACCACGCCGATAATTTTCTTCAATTGGCTCATTGCAATACCTGGGTCAGGGCATGTTGGAAGTTCTTCATCTGCACCTCCGCCGTATGTTTCTGCGGTCGGGTTCCGAACGGCGTCTCCTCGCACCACTTCTGCAGCTCGTCGTCGGTGTAGTACCAGATCGCCAATTGAATCGCCAGCACGGCCACGCCGAAGCCCAGCCCGCCCAGCATCAATAGCGCACGCCACGCAAGCAGGGATGTCATCCGGCCTGCTGCGAAACGTGCCACCATCGAGGCGGGGAACCGCTCACCCAGCAACTTAAACGCGGGCTGAGCGTAAGACAGCGTTGCGAATCCGGAGCAGGTAGCCGAGATGATGTTGACATACGCTTTGGCTTTGTACAAGCTGGCGACTTGCGTATCCGTGGCCTTGTTGGCGGAATCGAAATCACTGCTAGCGGCGATGAAGCCTGCAACGACGCTGAGTCCGCCACCGGCGACCTTAAGCGCCTGGAAGCTGAACGCCTTGTCCTTGGCGATGTGCAGGCCTTTGATAACAGTCGCCCCCAGATCCAGCACCGCTGCGGCCAACGAAAACTGGGCGCCCAACAGTTCCGATTTCAGCTTATGGTTGTTCGGATCCTTGCTCGCATCGTGCGAAAGTTTTAGCACCAACAAGCCCTGCAAGACAGTGGCCACCATGGCAAAACGGATATCCAGCGCTTCATTAAAGCCCCCGGCCAATTCAGGCAAATCATGGGTCTTCGGTATGTCGGCGCTCTCGGCCAGTTTTTTCCAGGCGTCGCTCAGCGCCGTATAGCGCTTCGAGACGGCCAAGTTCGCGGCGCCCATGAGGAACAGCATCTCTGCCCGCGCCGCACCGCCGTGTCTTGCCTCCGCGAGCAACAAATTGGCAATGATTGAATAATCCTTCCCAACTTTGGCAAACAACAGGCTTTGAACGAATTTCTCGCCCAGCGTATCGGCCGCTTTCGCCAAAAATGGCTTGTAAAAAATGTTCCCGACGGTCATGAACAATTTCTCGATGCCCGCCGTTCTAATCCGATTCACCCCTTCCTTACGCAAGGTATTATGCAGTCCGAGGCTTTTCTTGGCGAAGTCCGAGAACTTCGCCACGTACTTCAGATTATCGTTGGCCGACTTGAGCGCCGCTTCCGTCAGCGGCACTTCCTTGTACGACACGGCCGCCGCCAACGCGCTGTTGAGGTCTTCCTTGCCGATGTCCTGATTCGACGCGATCGTGCGCCACACCAGGTTTTCCTCGGTCACCTTCGCTTCGGCGACCCAGGCTTCGATTTTCTTCACGCCGTTCTTGCTGGAGTTGATACCGAAGATCATATCGCCGACGGCGTCCTCGAACCTCAAGCCGTCGTCGAGGTTTTTCGGGCTATATTCGCTCAGCGCATTAAACAGGTATTTGGATTCGAGCCAGGCCAGCAGGTCGTCGGTGCGCTGATCGATGAGCTTATCCGCGCTGGCGCTGAAGGTGTCGTATTTGTTCTTAAAGTCCTTATACGCGCCGGCTTTAAATTTTTCCTCATATTTCGGCCAGGCGCCGCTGGTGCGCTTGTCGACCAGGTTCTTGCCGTTCTGTTCGCGTTGCGCCGCAAAAGCGTCGACCTCAGCGCGCAAGCTGCGGATTTGGGCGGCGCGCTCCACGCCTTTATAGCGGTCAGTCGCGTTGAGCTTGGTCGCGTAGTCCGAGGGAATCTCGCGCGCCCGCCAGTCGTCCAGGATATCGCACACTTCGAGCTGCTGGCTTCGCAGCGGCTCGGCCAAGGTGAGCGCCCTGGCCCGCCTGCCGGCGGTGCCCTCGATCGGCATAATGGAGCGGATGCGTTTCTGCCGCGCCAGCTCGCTGTCGGTCGCGCGCTTTTCCAGCGCTGTCTTCACGCCCTCGATGTTGTTGAGGGTGGTGATCTCCAGCTCGCGCTCCTTGCCGTAGCATTCGACCCAGCCGGCGGCATCGTTGCGGTAGCCGTTCAGTTCGTGGGCGATGCCGACCGAATCCCACAGCGCGATGACCAGCGGCGCGTTTTTCTGCTGGCCGTCGACCATGCCGATTTGCGCCATCACATCGCACACTGGCTGGCTTTGTCCTCGCCGGACGTGCATGGGATAGCGCGAAGTCTGCATCAGCAATTGTTGCTCCTCGTGGCCGCCGTTCTCTTTGCTGATCGCGCCGACGGGTTTCCCGGCCAGCGTCGACGGCGAGAATTTGGGATCGTATTCGATCACCTTCTCCACATTTTCCTTGGTCGCCTCAAGGCCGTGCCGGTAGCCGCGCGCCTTGATCCAGGTGGCCGGCAGGAACGTCTGCATGCGCCGCTCGCGCGCCGTGTTGTCGGTCTCGTACAACTTGAACGTCTCTTCGCTCCAGGCGTGCTCCGAGAAAGCCAGCCAAAGCTTGGCGCATTTCTCGGGCTTTTCGATGCTGAACACGGCTGCGGGAATATTGTGGCCGGATCGCGAGCAGCTCGGCTCGTCGGATACCGGCGCCAGCGCGGCCGGCGACAACTGCTTCCACAACGTACCCGCCGGCGAGACCGCGTATATCTCCCACTTCACCTGGCTGCCACGCGGATGTTTTTCGTGCAGCACGTACAAGAACCCCTCGCGCAGCGTGCGCAGGGCGTATTTGTGATGCGCCAGCTTGACGTCGGTGACCTTGTTGCCTAAGCCTGCGGGCAATTCCGCCGCGACCGTGTTGGCCACCACCGCGTAGCGGACCGGCAAGATCGCCAGTCCGTTCTTGTTGCAATTCGGGCAGTTCGGATTCTGAGGGTTGGAGCAAGCCATAATTTTGGAGACGCTATCTATGCTAGTTGCGTTAAGTACCGGTGCAGCTGGTCGGCCGCATGCTGGGTGACGTCCTCAACGGCGCCACCGTAGAACTCGCCGGCGGCGGTGAGCTTCCATACCGGCTGCAAGCGCTCGTCGGTATGAAAGTCAGGGCCCAGCCGCAATACGTGCAGGGCGAACAGTTCCCGGTCCTGCGGATCGTGGATGCCGTAGGCGCTTGCGTGGCCGAGCGCGCTGAAAATCGCCGGTATGCGCCATGAGGTGGACTCGCCAGCCGCTCCCCCCCCCCGTCTGCTGGCGCCACTGCAGCCAGGCCGCATGCAGCGCCGCGTAATCGTCGACCTGGGCCCATTGCTGCGGATCGAGCATCAGCCGGGCGCCGAGGTCCGCCGCAGGGGCGTCGCCGTCGATCTGGTGAAACATCAAGTGCCGCTGGCGGTCGAAGCCGATCAGGGTCGTCGCCGGGCCCAGCAGTTGGCGCCGTTGCGCGGGACTCAGCGTCGGCCACAGCCATTCGCGCACTCCAGGATCATGGAAACGCAGCAATTTCGTCAGGCCGCCACACAGGTGGAGATGGCAATGATCGGCCCAGTACCGCGCCAGTTCCGCAGCCGGACGCGGCGTCACCACCCAGCCGCCGATCGGTTGCCCGTTGGCGAAGTTGAGGCTGTCGAGGCTCCACGATTGCCAAGCCAACTGCACGCTGCGCTTGAAAATATCGGCGTCCGCGAAGCGATGCAAAGTCAGCGGCAGAAGATAAGGCGCGAAGCGCGGGTCGAAGCGCGGATGGGAGATCGGCACCACCACGCGCCGCTCGCGCGCCAGCGCATCGTCCTTGAACGGATCGCCCTGGGCCGGATTGACCCACAGCAGGCAGGTGTCATCCGACGCCTCCAGGAACAACTTGTGCAGAGCCTGTAAAGACCGCTCCCAATCTTCCATTACAGCACCCGCACGCCGGCCCGGACGGCGGACGCGTCCCAGCTGACCTGCACCGCATCGCGGTCGGCGCACCGGATGCGCCCCTGATTCAAACTGTCAAACACGGCAAACATGGCTCGGGCCTCAAGAGGTGTTTTTTTGGGGAAATTGGTAAATTACCATGAATCCCGGCATTACACCTCAGTTCGCCCGGGGAGGCAAGACCGATCCGATTGAAATCGGCTCAAGCGTTTCGCAAAAACCGGTCGAATTCCTCCGCCGGCATCGGCTTGGCGAACAGGTAGCCCTGCCCGTAATCGCAGCCGGCGGCGGCCAGCAGGTCGCGCTGCTCGGGCGTCTCGACGCCTTCGGCGATCACCTTGAGCCCCAGCTTGTGCGCCATGACGATGATGGCGCCCGACAAGGCCATGTCGCTCGAATCGGCCGCCAGGTTGCGCGTGAACGAGCGGTCGATTTTCAGATAATCGATGTCGAACTTCTTCAGATACGACAGCGACGAGTAGCCGGTGCCGAAGTCGTCCAGCGCGACCTGGATGCCGGCGTCGCGCAATTGCAGCAGCTTGTTGCTGACGGCGGTGTTGGCGTCGAGCAGCAGGCCTTCGGTGATCTCCACCACCACCGACTGCCCCGGCAGGTCCAGCGTGCGCAGATGGTCGAGCCAGGCCACGTAGCCGCCGTCCTCGCGCTGGAACTCCAGCGGCGACTGGTTGATGCTGACCTGGAAATCCGGATGGTGCTCGCTGCGCCAGCGCCGCACCCACTGCGCCGATTCGCGGAACACCCATTCGCCGATGCCGCAAATCAAACCGCTCGCCTCGGCCAGCGGAATAAACTCGAGCGGACTGACGATGCCGCGCTGCGGGTGGTTCCAGCGGATCAGCGCCTCGGCCTTGCGGATACGCCCGCTTTGAAGGTGCACGATCGGCTGGAAATACAATGCGAACTGCTCGCCGGCCAGCGCGCCGCGCAGGTCGTTGGTCAGGCGCATGCGGCTGAGCGCGGCCACCTGCAGGGCCGGCGTGAAAAAGCTGTAGCGGTTGCGCCCGGCGTCCTTGGCCGCGTACATCGCCTGGTCGGCGTGCTTGAGCAGGTCGCCGATGTCGAGCGCGTCGTCCGGGTACAAGGTGATGCCGATGCTGGCCGACACGAACGCCTGTTCCTGTCCCAGCGCGAACGGCGCCCGCAGGCTGTCGAGGATTTGCTGGGCGATGCGCTCGACGCGGTCGGTCTGGCCCAGGGTCGACAGGATCACGGTGAACTCGTCGCCGCCGAGCCGCGCCACGGTGTCGGACTTGCGCACGCAGTCGCTGATGCGGCGCGCCGCGTCCACCAGCAGGATGTCGCCCTGGTGGTGGCCGAGCGTGTCGTTGACCTCCTTGAAGTGGTCGAGGTCGATGAACAGCACGGCCAGGCTGGAGCGCTCGCGCTGGCAGACCACGATGTCGTGCGCCAGCCGGTCGTGGAACATGCGGCGGTTGGGCAGCTGCGTCAAGGCGTCGAAGTTGGCCTGCTGCCAGATCAGCGCCTCGCTCTGCTTCTTGGCCGTGACGTCCTCGATCATGCACAGGTGGTGCGGCTGGCTGGCGGCCTCGGTGTCGAGCACGGTGATCGACATGTCGACCCAGGCCATGTCGCCGTTCGGCCGGAACAGGCGGCTGCTGGCCTTGAAGCCGGTCGATTGCTGCGCCGTCAGCTGCGCCATTTGCGCCTTGATCTGGGCGGCGTCGTCCGGATGGGCGATGTCGAGCCACTTGCCGGCGCGCAGCTCCTGCTGCGAGCGGCCGACGATGTCGAGGTAGCGCAGGTTGAGGTCGCGATATTCGTAGCTGACCGAGTCGATCAGCGCAATGCCCAGCGGCGACGCCTCGAACATGGTGCGAAAGCGCTGTTCGCCCTTGCGGATGGCGTCGAGCGCGCGCTTGCGTTCGCGCGCGAGCAGGCTGAAGTGAACAGCCGCGGCCAGCACCAGCGCCAGCGCGACCGCGCCCAGCACCCGGTACAGCCACACCAGGCTGCCGCGCTTGGCGTCGCCGTCGTACAGGAAACCGTCGAAGCTGACCGCTTTCGGCAGCATGCCCAGCCCGGCGTAGACGTCGGCGATGTGGCGCCAGCGCTCCGGGTTCATGTAGCCGATCTCGACCAGCACAGGCTGCACCAGCCCGACCATCTGGCGCGCCTCGTACAGCAGGTGCTGGCGGTCGTTGCGGCGCGTGTACTTGCTCAGGATCAGATCGACCGTTTCCTCCTGGTGGCTCATCGCCCATTGCCAGCCGCGCATGCTGGCGGCGCGGAAGGCGCGTACCCGATCCGGGTGGCTGGCGATCTCGCGCTCGCTGGTGAACAGGTTGTCGCCGTAGAAATCGATGCCGACCGCGCGCGGGCTGTAAATATCATATGGAAAGCCGACCCGGTCGAACATGTCCGGTTCGTTGGTGGTGTAGACGGCCATGGCATCGACCCGGCCTTCGATCAGGTCGTACGGATCGAAGCTGGGCGCCACGCGCTGGAGGCTGCCGACCGGTACGCCCTCCTTGGCCAGGTAGGCCAGCAATTCATCGGCGTTGCCGGCGTCGTCGTTGAGCGAACCAATCATCGCGCGCTTGCCGATCAGGCGGCGGATGTCGGGCTCGCCGCCGGACTGGCGCATCGCCAGCCCGTACGGCGAATGCTGGAACACCACGCCCAGCACCACCACCGGCTTGCCGGCCAGCCGCGCCAGCAACAGGCTGCTGCCGGCCACGCCGTACTCGGCCTTGCCGGACAAGACGTCGCGCTCGGCCTCGTTGCCGTCGGCCGCCTCGAGAATGCGCACGTCGAGTCCGGCGTCGCGATAATAACCCTGCTCGAGCGCGGCGTAATAGCCGGCGAACTGGAACTGGTGCAGATGCTTGAGCCGCAGCGTGACCTTGTCCTGCGCGATGGCAGGCGCGGCGGGCAGCAACAGCACAACGAGGGAAAGGATGGCGCGGAGGATGGCGCGTGGGCGGGATGGCACTAGGGGTCCTGGAGCGAAAGAGCTAGGCAAATTGTAGCCGCTCCGCACCATTCCCCGGTGCTTTATGACATGTTTTCAGTACAAAAAAGCAACGGACGGCCAGGCTCGCGCCCGCCGTCCGTCTTTTGCCGGCGCCAACCGAGGTCGGCGCCGCGCACTGCAAGCCGGCTTGCCGCCCGCGCCGCTAGTTCGGCACGTTGACCGGCACCGGTGCGTACGGGGCGTTCTTGCCGTTGCCCAGCTGGCCTTCCACATTGCGGCCCCAGCCCCACAGCGTGTCGTCCGATTGCAGGCCGAAGCTGTGCGCCATGCCGGACGTGACCGATTTCCAGTTGGTGCCGGTGCCGAGTTGCAATGGCACCAGGGAATCGGCGCCGCCGGTGCCCAGCTGGCCATCGGTATTGGCGCCCCAGCTCCACAAGGTGCCGTCGTTGCGCAGGCCGACGGTATGCTGCGCACCCGCCGACATCTGCGACCAGTTGCCGTCGGTGCCGATCTGGACCGGCGCGGTGGCGTCGGTCAGGGTGCCGTTGCCCAGTTGGCCGTAGAAATTCTGTCCCCACGCATACAGCGTGCCCGAAGTGGTGATGGCCGTCGAGTGGAACGCGCCGGCCGCCACCGAGGTGTACTTGAGGGTGCCGATCTTGGCCGGCGCCGTCACGTCGGTGCGGCTGGCGTTGCCGACCTGGCCGTTCACGTTGCCGCCCCAGCCGTACAAGTCGTTGGTATCGCGCTGGATCGCCAGCGAATGGGTGTCGCCGGCGGCGATCGACGCCCACAACAGCACGCCGATCTTGGCCGGCGCGGTGCGGTTGCCGGTCAGCGTGATGTCGCCGAGCTGGCCCTTGTCGTTGCGGCCCCAAGCGTACAGGTTGCCGTTGACCTTCAGCGCCAGCACGTGGGCCTTGCCGGCCGCGACCACGGCCCAATCCTTGGCGGTGCCGATCTGGGTTGGCACCGTGCGGTTGATCTGGGTGCCGTCGCCCAGTTGTCCGTCCTGGTTGTAGCCCCATGCCCACAGCGTACCGTCGTTGCGGATCGCTACAGCGAACTGGTCGCCGACGGCCACCTGTTTCCAGGTCGGGCTGGCGCCGGCCACCAGCACCGGCGCGTTGCGGTCGATGGTGGTGCTGTCGCCCAGCTGCGATTTGATATTCGAGCCCCAGCTGTACAGATTGCCGTCGGCCTTGCGCGCGATGGTCTGGTAGCCGCCGGCGGCGACATTCATCCAGGGCGCCGTGACCGTGATGGCCAAGGTGCCGACCACGGTGTCGACCGTGGCAGTGACGTTCTCGGTGCCGACCGCCTTGGCCGTGAGCGAGCCGTTGGTCGCCACCGCCAGCACCTTGCCGCTGGTCGGCGCCCAGATCAGGCCGCCGGCGGCCGTCAGCGCCTTGGTGCTACCGTCCGAATAACTACCGGTGGCGACCAGCGTCTTGGGCGCGGTGCCGACCGCGATGGTGGTGGCGTTGCCGGGCACGGTGATGACGATGCTGCGCAACGTCGGCGTGCTGGACGCCGGTGGCGTTGCCGCCGAGTCGCCGCCGCCGCCACCACCGCCGCAGGCTGCCAACGCCGCCAGCAGGGCGACCATCGGCACGTGCAGCAGGGACGAGAATTTAAATTTTTTCATGATGTTCCAGTTTCACAGTGAAAGTCTGCGTTGCCGGCCGTCGGAGATGACAGCCATCCTCAACCAGTGTAGTCGGAAGGGGACCGCGCGCATCGCTCGAGCAGCGACGAATTAGCCGTGCAATTTGACCGATTCAACTTTTCAGCAACATTTACGCTGGGGACAGGCGAAAAAAAAGCAGATACATCCGATGTATCTGCTTTTCGATGGCGCTGCTGCGGCCTATTTGCGTCCGCGCGGCGCGGCGGCCGGCGCGCGCGCCGGTTTGCCGCCCTTGGCCGGAGCCGCCGACGCCGGCTTCTTGACCTTGATGGTATCGAGGATGGACGCGCGCACCTTGGTCTCGAGCGACTGGCGCGCCGTCAGCGAACCGGTCAGCGCGTTGGCGCGCTGGCCCTGGCCGCGCTGCTGCGCCTGGGCCGAGGCCGACGCGACGATGCCGGATTTGGCGCCCCCGCTGCCACCCTTACCCTTGGCGGCGGCGCCCGGCAGCGGCAGCGCCGAGGCCGGGCCACGGCGGCCGTCGGTGCTCGGGTTGCTGGTCGCCTCGCCCGCCGACCAGCTCGGGATCAGGTGCTTGTCGCCGTTGCCGATCAGATCGCCACGGCCCATGGCCACCAGCGCCTCGCGCAGGATCGGCCAGTTTTCCGGGTCCTGGTAGCGCAGGAAAGCCTTGTGCGTGCGGCGGATCTTGCCGCTACGCGCCGTCTCGACGGTTTCCGAATCGGCCGTCACCTTGCGCAGCGGATTCTTGCGCGTGTGGTACATGGTGGTGGCCATCGCCATCGGCGTCGGCATGAAGGTCTGCACCTGGTCGAGCTTGAAGTTGTTCTTCTTCAGCCACAGCGCCAGGTTCAGCATGTCCAGGTCGGTCGTGCCCGGGTGGGCGGCGATGAAGTACGGAATCAGGTACTGCTTCTTGCCGGCCTCCAGCGAGAAACGGTCGAACATTTCCTTGAATTCGTCGTAGGCGCCGATGCCCGGCTTCATCATCTTCGACAGCGTGTTTTCTTCGGTGTGCTCGGGCGCGATCTTCAGCAGGCCGCCGACGTGGTGCGTGACCAGTTCCTTGACGTACTCCGGCGAACGCACGGCGATGTCGTAGCGCAGACCCGACGAGATCAGGATTTTTTTCACGCCGGGAATGGCGCGCGCCTTGCGGTACAGCGAGATCAGCTTGCTGTGGTCGGTGCCGAGGTTGACGCAGATCGACGGGTACACGCACGACAGGCGGCGGCACGATTCCTCGATCTTCGGGTCCTTGCAGGCCAGGCGGTACATATTGGCGGTCGGCCCGCCCAGGTCGGAAATGGTGCCGGTGAAGCCCTTGGTCTTGTCGCGGATGTGTTCGATCTCGCGCAGGATCGACGGCTCCGAGCGGCTCTGGATGATGCGGCCCTCGTGCTCGGTGATCGAGCAGAACGTGCAACCGCCAAAGCAGCCGCGCATGATGTTGACCGAGAAACGGATCATTTCCCACGCCGGGATGCGCGCCTTGCCGTACGACGGATGCGGCGCGCGCGCGTAGTTCATGTCGTAGACGCCGTCCATTTCGTCCATGCGCAGCGGCAGCGGCGGCGGATTGATCCACACGTCGCGCTCGCCGTGCGCCTGCACCATGGCGCGGGCGTTGCCGGGATTCGATTCCAGGTGGAACACACGCGAGGCGTGCGCATACATCACCGGATCGGCGCTGACGGTCTCGTACGACGGCAGCCGCACCACGGTCTTGTGGTGCTTTTCCTTTTCCATGGCCTGGCGCTCTTCGCGGCTCATGATGCGGATGGTTTTAACGACCTCGACCGGCGCGACCGGCTGCGGCTTGGGTTCGACCATGGCCTCGTTGACCTCGGCCTCGCCACCCGCCGAGGCCTTGGCGCCGCCGTTCTCGGTGGCGCACGACGACGTGTTCTGCTGCACCATCATGTACGGATCGACATGCGGATCGACCTTGCCGGGCGTATCCATGCGGGTGCTGTTGTTGACGCCCCATTCCTCGCTCGGCAGCCAGCCGGCCGGCACCATGAAGGCGGTGCCGCGCAGGTCGCGGATGGTCTTGATGTCCTCGCCGGCCGCCATGCGGTGGGTCAGGTCGACCAGCGCGCGCTCGGCGTTGCCGAAGATCAGCAGATCGGCCTTGGAATCGGTCAGCACCGAGCGGCGCACCTTATCGGACCAGTAATCGTAGTGGGCGATCCGGCGCAGCGACGCCTCGATCGAGCCGATCACGACCGGCGTGCCGGGGAAGGCTTCGCGCACGCGCTGGGCGTAGACGGTGACGGCGCGGTCGGGCCGCTTGTTCGGCTCGCCGTTGGCGGTGTAGGCGTCGTCGGAGCGGATCTTGCGGTCGGCCGTGTAGCGGTTGACCATCGAATCCATGTTGCCGGCGGTGATGCCGTAGTACAGGCGCGGCTTGCCGAGCGCGCGGAACGCCTCGGCCGAGGTCCAGTCGGGCTGGCTGATGATGCCGACGCGGAAGCCTT
>Ga0308163_10001157_pt1 | contig 31883 bp, 34 predicted proteins | sample PhyTR1_FD_201037 | JGI IMG/M metagenome (GOLD analysis project Ga0308163, IMG submission 201037) | Phyllosphere microbial communities from UC Gill Tract Community Farm, Albany, California, United States - DLSLT.R1 | ecosystem: Host-associated > Plants > Phyllosphere > Unclassified | place: USA... | reverse complement strand
GTGGGAGTGAGCTTGCTCACGAAGAGGTCGGTACGGTCACTGAGTCTTTGGTGAGCCGACCTCAGTCTTCCTGTGCAAGCTCAGTCCCACAGGCCCGCGGCGAATGGGATGCGTGATCGTTCCCACGCTCCGCGTGGGAATGCCGGCCAGGACGCTCCGCGTCCACATTGAGACGTGCGAGACCCTGCGGGAGTGAACTTGCTCACGAAGAGGTCGGTACGGTCACTGAATCTGTGGTGAGCCGACCTCAGTCTTCCTGAGCAAGCTCAGTCCCACAGGCCCGCGGCGCCCCGCTTAATCAATGCGCAACGTCGAGTTGAACTGGCTAATGGCATCCACCACATGCCTTGAGCCCTGTTGAATCTCCAGAATCACTTCTCCGGCCTCGTTGGCCAGCTCTACCCCGGTGCCCGTTCGGCTCAGGCTGGACTGCATGCTCGACACCGCACTTTTAGCCAGTTCATTGTTCTGCCTGACCACGTCGACGATTTCGACCGTGGCCTTGCTGGTTCGCGCCGCCAGGCCGCGGACCTCGTCGGCAACCACCGCGAACCCGCGCCCGTGCTCGCCTGCGCGCGCGGCCTCGATGGCGGCGTTGAGGGCCAGCAGGTTAGTCTGATCGGCAATCCCGCGAATGGTCTGCACGATGGTCGCGATGATTTCCGACTGTTTGTTTACGGCATCGATGCTGCGTGCCGCTTCGTTCAGGTCAACGGAAATCTGTTCGATCACTTCCACCGTTTGCTGCACCACGCTGGAGCCTTTTTGCGCGCAGGCGTCGGTACGCACCGACGTGTCGTGGGCGGTGGTGGCAGCACAGCGCTGTACCGTCACCTGCTCGGTGATGTCACTGGCGAATTTCACGACTTTGTACAAACGGCCTTTGGCATCGAATAGCGGGTTATAGGTGGCTTCCAGGTAAACCGTCTCGCCGAGTTTGTTCACCCGTTCGAAGCGATGGGAGTGGTATTCGCCGCGGTTGAGCGACGCCCAGAATGCCTTGTATGACGGCGACTCGACTTCAGTTCGCGCGCAGAACAGGCTGTGGTGCTGGCCGACGACCTCGTTGAACGAGTAATGCATGGTTTTCAGGAAATTCTCGTTGGCGGTGATGATCCGGCCGTCCGGGCTGAATTCGATCATCGCCATGGAGCGACTGATCGCGTCGATCATGCTCTGGTTTTCATGGTCTTTCTGCGAGCGAGCGGTGATGTCGGCAGCGACCTTGATCACGCTCTGCACCTTGCCGTCGGTGTCGAAGACTGGCATGTAACTCGCTTCCAGCCAGATCTCGCGTCCTGATTTATCCAGGCGCATGAAGGTCCCGCACAGCGGTTCGCCACGGGCCAGGTCGCGCCACAATTTGCCGTAAGCGTCGCTGTCACAGAACGCTTTTTCGCAAAAGATCCGGTGGTGTTTGCCCGTCAGTTCGCCGGGTTGATAGCCCATGGCAAGGCAGAACTTTTCGTTGGCGTCGAGGATGATGCCTTCGGGCGTGAACTCGATCATCGCCATCGAACGGCTGATCGCCGCCAGCTTGGCCTTCGATTGACACAAAGCAGCGGTTGATACCTGTAATTCGGCTTCGACGGCTTTGCGGTGTGAATTGAACATCTGCCACCTACCTCACTGATTGCGAAACGCGGTCAACGTGACCGTCTTCCTTGATGGACTGCTACAACAATCGACCTCTCAGCGGCGAGCTTGAGTCATGGCGGTATGACATTGGTTGGTAGGGTGCAGTGGCGCGAAAGGCTGGAAGCAGCGTGGCACAGCGGATAAGGGCGTTTCGACAACAGAAACGCCGATCGTCTGATGGTTGTCGAAGCGATAAGTGGTCGCGAATGAGCGACGTGTGCCGGGGAATCCATAGAGGGCGCGTGACTTCCATTGTCGGTGACTAACGCCGCCCTCGCTCTTCTGTTCGAATGCGGCGGCGAATGATCAGATCATAGACAAGGGCAAGACAGATGCAATCTCTGTAGTGGCTATTTCACACTCATTTGCGTGGGTGTTCGCAAAACACCAAAAACGACATGCGCTGCCCGTGACGAAGACAGCGCTATGGCCCGAAATGTCAGTCTTGCGCACTTCAGTGCTGAAGGTGTGCCGCGCCGAACAGCTGAACCTGCTGCAATCGTCCGTCCTGTTCAATAAGGCGGACCGGCGCTGTCCCGCCGGGCATGACCACTTCCACGAGACCTGCCTGCACCCATCCGCTCAACCATGCCGCGGACGCGACCGCGCTGGCGCTGGTGCCGGAAGACGCCGTCGGCCCTTCGCCGCGTTCGAAGACTCGCGCAAGGATGCGGTTCGGTGCTGCCTTCGCCGCCCATTGCAGGTTGATGCCAGCGGGGCAAGGATCGCCTTCGCCATGCGCCCCGGCGGCAAACGCGATTCGGGTCAGTGCTTCGTTGAGCGGCTGTTCGTGGAGGTGTTCAAAGCCCGGGAGCGAGGCCGCATCGCCGACCAGCGTTACGCAGTGGGGATTACCGACCCGGACAAACACGCTGGTCTGCCAGTCGGGATGCAGTCGTGCAAGACGCTCCACCCTGTTGACCGGGCGTTGATCGAGCGTGGTGTCGCTCACGCCTGAACCCGTTGCGCCGACTGCCGCCGCGCCAAAACCCGGTGTGCCGATGTCCAGCCAGAACCCTGAAACACCGTCGATCACAGCCGGGACGACGTCGGTCGGGACCGGGCTGGCCGAGTCGTCGTTGTCGTGATGAACCCTCAGGGTGAAACCTTCTGCACTCAACGGCCGGCGAGCGTCGGTCAACGACTGGGCGAAGATGCTCAAACCGTTGCCACTGCGTTCAGCGAGGGTGCCGTCGGTGTTGACGATCAGCACGTCGAAGGGCGCCGCGTCCTGAAACGGCCCGACCAGCAAGCCGTCCGATCGATGGGCTTTGCTGCCGGCAGGGCGTTGGCTTTCGGGCCAATCGCAGATGGCCGCAACGGCGTTGGCGGCCCAGACTTGCCGGGTCAGCGCGGCATCGGCGGCGGATGCAGGGACGTCGATACCCAGTGCGCGCAAAGCATCCGGAGAAATCACGGCATAGATATTGCCGCGTGCATCGTAGAAAGGGGCCATGGCGGGGTCCGGGGCAGCAGGGGAAAGCCGGCATTAAATCAGGCTTTGCATGCTGGTTTGAACCCATCTCTTTGGGCAGCCCTCTGACCTGTGGGAGTTAGCTTGCTGACGAAAGCGCCGGGTCAAGTACATCACTGTCGGATGACGCAACTCCTTCGTCAGCAAGCTGACTCCCACAGGTTTCATATTCAGCCAGCCGTTGTTGATCGTTCCCACGCTCCGCGTGGTAACGCAGCCACTGACGCTCCGCGCCAGCCAGTATCAGATGATCGATGAGCGCCGCTCACACCACCAACGTCAACCACGCCGACACCAGCAACAGCACCGCCATGGCCTGATTGAACCGCTTCATGCTCTGTGGCGAGCGGCAGAACTTCGCCGCGCTGGCACCCAGATACGCCCAGGCGCTCATGCACGGGATCGACACCAGGAAGAACATCAGCGACAACCACGCCACCCTTAACAGGCGGTCGGCGTCGGTGTCGGCGAACACGCTGACCACTGCCAGCGCCATCATCCAGGTTTTCGGGTTGACCAGTTGCAGGCTGGCCGCCCCCCAAAGCCCCAGCCGTGGGCCGCTGTTCGCCTGAGAAGGATCGACCGCCTCGGCCGGCGCACTGAAGATCTGCCACGCGAGCCAGGTCAACCAAGCGATGCCGATCCACGACATCACGGTCTGGACCCGCAGATGACGCGCCAGCACATCGCCCAGCCCGGTCCCCACTATAAGCACCAGCAACGCGGCCCCGCCACAGGCGCCCAATACGATGGGCGCTGTGCGCAGCAGGCCATACCGCGAGCTGTTGGTCAGCACCAGAATGTTGGTCGGGCCGGGCGTGATGGACGCGACGAAAGCGAACAACAGGAACGGCAGAAAGGTGTGCATGGGACGTCTCGGCAGGCATTGAACATGCGGAGATGATCACGGCGCGGGCGGGTGTCAGTCTGGAAGAATTGAGCAGCGTCTGCGGTAGTCGGCAGGGGTCATGCGATAGGCCCGCTGGAACCAGCGACCGAGGTGGCTCTGATCGGCAAACCCCAGCGCGGCCGCGACCGTGACAGGCAGTTCGCCACGGGCCAGCAGACGCCGGGCGCGGGCCAGGCGCAGTTGAATCAGGTAAGCGTGTGGCGCCAGACCGAACGCCGCCTTGAACGCGCGACTCAGGCGAAAGCGGTCCACACCGGTCACCGCCGCCAGATCGTCCAAGCCGATGTCCTGATGCAGATGACTGTGCAGGTAATCCCGTGCGCGCTGCGCCACCAGCGGCAAGCGCGGATCAGGGCTGACCAGGGCACGCCAGTGCAAGTGGCGGGTGAGGTTCGACAGCAGATGGTCCAACGCGGTCTGGCGCACGATGCGCAGTTCATCGTTGTGCAGGGCCTCGAAAGCGTTGGCAGTGGCGATGGCCAGACGGCTGTCATTGGCGAGGGTCGCGGCGAAACCCAGTTGCGCGTTGTCCGGCGCTTCCTCGAATTGGGCGTGCAGCTCACGGTCCAGCCAGTGCGGGTCCAGGTAAAGCGTACGGTAGGTGAAACCGCCGGCGTGCGGAGCGTTGCCGTCATGGATATCGCCCGGTTCGAGCAGGAACACCTGGCCGGGTGTGCTGTTGTGTTGCTGTCGCCGGCAGTTGAACTGCTGCAGGCCTTGCTCGGTGATGCCCACCAGGTAAGTGTCATGCCAGTGCGGATCGTACGCATGCCCCTCGAAATGCGCGCGCATCGTCTCAATGCCGGACGTCGCGTCCTGCTTGAGATCGATCCAGTGGCGTTCGGGCATAGGCTTCCTCGTGATGAGCGATGCGTGAGGTCTGACGGACGTTATCCCGTAGCCTAACGCGTTGTCTGGAAGATTTGTGCAACAGGCAAGCACGGCGCAGCCGTTTTTCAGGACGGTTGCTCGACTATTCTTGTTACAAAGCGAATCGTCCTACACGTTGCTCATCCACCCTCACAGCGCGAACCTAAGCGCCTGATCGCCATCAAAGACCGGAATCGTTACCCATTCTTCAGAAGGTAAATGATGAACAGTTTTCTGCGTCACCTCGCGCTGGTCTCGTTCTGCGGCGCCCTCAGTCTCAACGCAGCGCAGGCGCATGACAGCGTGCGATCACCCGCCACGCTTTCCCCGCAATCGCTGGCGTCGTCGAGCTACCCCAACCGTCCGAGCAATAGCGACAACGGCGCCATACGCCGGGCCAATCCCAATAGCCGCCAAGGCACGCAGTCCATTTCGCCCACGATGCGCGGACCCAATCTGGGGCCAACCCAGCCACGTCCGCCCACGCTGGAAAACGGTGGCATCGGTAACGGCTACCCTTCAAGACAACCCGCTTCGCGACCTTCAAGCGGCACCGAACGCCGCAGCAACTGAGCCAGCAACACGACAGCCAGAGTCTACTTTTCCGCCAAAAGGAACCGCCTATGTTGCGCAAACCGACGATCCGCAAGACCCTGCTCGCCAGCCTGTGTGCTTCGGCGTTGCTCAGCCTGTCGTTCCAGACCCTCGCCGCCACTTACCAAAGTGAGGAAGGGACGCTGACCGTGGACGAGGTGGTCGGCGGTCTGCAGCACCCTTGGGCGGTGGCGTTCTTGCCCGATAACAAAGGCATGCTCGTGACCGAACGCACCGGCAATCTGCGACGCGTCGCGCCGGACGGCAAATTGTCGGCGCCGATCTCGGGAGTGCCACAAGTCTGGGTGCAAGGGCAGGGCGGTCTGCTGGACGTCGAGTTGTCGCCGGACTTTGCCAAGGACCGCATGGTGTACCTGACGTATGCCGAAGTCGGCAGCGACGGGAAAACCGGTGGAACCGCCGCAGGGCGCGGGCGGCTGTCGAATGACATGACCCGACTGGAAGGCTTCACACGGATCTTCCAGCAGCAGCCGAAATTGTCGGTGGGCAATCACTTCGGTTCGCGCATCGTTTTCGACCGTGATGGCTACATGTTCATTGCGCTCGGCGAAAACAACAATCGCCCGACCGCGCAGGACCTGGACAAGTTGCAAGGCAAAGTCGTGCGCCTGTACCCCGACGGTACCGTGCCCAAGGACAACCCCTTCGTGGGTCAGAAAAACGTGCGTCCGGAAATCTGGAGCTACGGCCATCGTAACGAGCAGGGCGCGGCGCTCAACCCATGGACCGGGACCCTGTGGACCAACGAACACGGACCCATGGGCGGTGACGAAATCAACATCATCGAGCGTGGCGCGAATTACGGCTGGCCGATCTCAACCTTCGGCATCGACTACAGCGGCCAGCCGATCTCCGAATCCAAAGGCAAGATCGTCGACGGGGTGAAAAATCCGTTCCACGTCTGGGAAAAGTCCCCAGGCATCAGCGGCATGGCGTTCTACAGCTCGGACCGGTTCAAGCAGTGGGATCACAACGTGTTCATCGGCGCGCTGTCGGCTCAGGTGCTGATCCGCCTGGAGCTTAAAGACGACAAAGTCGTGCACGAAGAGCGTCTGCTGGGCGAGCTGAAGTCGCGCATCCGTGATGTCCGCCAAGGGCCCGATGGTTACCTGTACGTGCTTACCGACGAGGACAATGGCAAATTGCTGAAAGTGGGGTTGGCGCAGTAATCCCACAGCGCGCACCGCCTGTGTAGGAGCGCGCTTGCCCGCGAAGACGGCTGAAGGGTTCACCCATTGATGTCGAATGTACACCGGTCTTCGCGGGCAAGCGCGCTCTTACAGGTCGGAATCGAATCACGCGTCGCACGCCGTTGCCGACGCTGGCACATCGAACACACGATCAAACGCCCACTGAAACACCAGCGCGTAGAAGAAGAAAAATACGAACAACCCGAGGTCGGTGACCAGCGCGGCCCACCACGAAATGTTCAGCCACCAGGCCACGAGCGGCACCAGCAGCACGACCAGTCCACCCTCGAAGCCAAAGGAGTGCAGCAATCGACGGCCGAACGTGCGCGTGCGCTGCGTTTGTCGAGATTCCCAGTACTCGAACGCGGTGTTGTAGAGCATGCTCCAGATCAGCGCGCTGGCCGAGAGCATCAACGACAGCGCGCCGGCGTGCGCCAGACCCGCGTCGTAGATGAGTGAGATCGCCGGTGACAGCACCGTGATCGCTATGGCTTCGTACAGAACGGCTTGAACCAGTTTGCGTGCGGGGCCTTGCATGACGTTCTCCATGGGGGATGGACCGGGAATGCCGACCACGTTATCCGCCGGTTGCCGCCCCGAAAAATGAGATAAATTGAGCCCGCGTCAATTCAATTCATGCAGATCGGTTCATGCAGGGAGCTTCCGGTGTTCTCCAACCTTCCACTCAACGCGTTGCGCACCTTTGAGGCTGCCGCCCGGCAGGGCAGTTTCAAAGCCGCCGCCGAAGAACTCTCGGTGACCCCCGCGGCCATTTCTCATCAGGTGAAGACCCTTGAAGCATGGTTGGGAGCTCTGTTGTTCGAGCGGTCCGGTCAGGGCGTGATGCTGACGGAGGAGGGCGAACAGCTTTATCGGCAAGCCCATCGTGCGCTGCTGGACATCCGCCGCAGCCTGGAAAGCTTCTGTCCGGACACAGCCTCGCACACCCTCACGCTCTCGACGACACCGGGCCTGGCGGCCGCCTGGCTGATTCCTCGGCTGGGCGGTTTTTATCGGGCGTATCCGCAATTCAACGTCCGCGTCGACACGCGTAACGACTTGGTCGACCTGCTGAGGGATTCCAGCATCGATCTGGCCATTCGCACGGTCAGTCGCGACGATCCGAATCTGTTTCATCAGGACCTGATGAACGAGCGGTTTGCCGTGTATGCCGCGCCCGAACGGATCGACGCCGTCGACAGTGCGCACGTTGAACTGATCGACCTGCAATGGCAGATTCCCGGCGCGTTTACGATCAGTTGGAACACCTGGTGCGCCGCAGCGGGATACGAGCATTGGCTGGAAACAGCGCGCTTGCGAGCGTTCGACGATGAGCATTACGCACTGAGCGCGGCGGTCGCCGGTCAGGGTCTGGTGCTGGCGAGCAACGTATTGGTGGCGGACAGTGTGAAGCGCGGAGAACTCGTGGCGTACCGACCAGACGTCAGCCTGCCCGGACCGCGCTATGTGGCCGCCTGCGCGCCGGGACGCGAGCGACAGGAACCGGTAAAGGCCTTCCTGGCATGGCTCAGCGCAGAGGCTGCTGCCATCCGGATGGTTTGACGGCCTGACGGTTTGATGCCGCACTGTGGGAGCGAATTCATTCGCGAGAAATCGTTCAGGCGAAGGTGCAGTGTCGACCGTACGGACCTCTCGCGAATGAATTCGCTCCCACAGGATGCTGCAGCGTGCCTTGCGTTGACGCCAGCCTCAGGCGCATCGACATCCTGCTGGCTGCTTATCAAGGCTTGCGCGGCAGAAGGCTCGGCACCGCGTGCATCAAGGCATTGATCGCAAAGCCGATGAACATCACCCCGCACAGGCGGGTGATCGTCAGTTCGTGGCGTTGGTACACCGTGCGTACGTGCCGGGCGCCGACGACGCCGATGATGATGCCGTAGGCCGCAATCCCGCCCAGGGTGCTGACCAGCATCAACAGCGGCAGCATCGACCAGTTGAGCATGTCGGCTCGGCTGGAGAGCAGGGCCGTGAACGTCGCGACCGCCACCGGATAGGCTTTGGGGTTGGTCAGGCCGAACATGATGCCGTGCCAGAACGGATGACGGCCCGGCGCTTTTGGCTCGTCTTCGTTGTTGCGCTTGGCACGAATCGCACGCCAGCCGAGCCAGAACAGAAACATTCCGCTGATGAGGCCAAGCACGTCGAATGCTGTGGTGCCGATGACCCTGGCGCCAATGATCGCGGCCAGCGCTGTGCTGCACCAGATCACATCCCCCAACAGATGCCCGCAAAGAAACGCGGCGCCAGCACGGCGTCCTTTCGACGCGCCGATGCCGAACACCGCCAGCACGCCGGGGCCCGGAGAAATGGCGTAGATAAATCCTGAAGCGAGCACGGCCATGAGCAGCGAGGGCGTCATCGGAAGACTTCCTGAAAGGTGAGCGCTGGAGTGTAGATGAGCCCCCGCCTGTTTTTCGAGGGGAGGCCGCGCGATGTTTCATCCATTTCTCGGGCGTGTGTCGAGGTTGTAAAAAATCGGTGCAGAACGTAAAAGAGGCGCCGACAAAAATCCCGCCTGGAGCTTCACCCCTGATGACCACCCCACACCGACCCGCCGCAGGCTTCACGCGACGCCTGTTGCCGCTGAGCATTGCGTTCGCCTCGCCCTGGCTGGCGGCGCAGGAAGCCGAGCCACTGACCCTGGAGGCAGTGAGGGTGTCGGGTGAACAGCCGTCAAGCTACCAGTCCAGCAGCGCGTCGGTGGGTGGGTTCAACGAAGCGCCGCTGCTCGACACGCCTGCCTCGATCTCGGTGTTCAGCGAGGAGAGACTGAGGAATCAACAGGCCAAACTGCTCAGCGATGTGCTGCGCAACGATGCCTCGGTGGGCGACAGTTATGCGCCGGTCGGTTACTACGAAAACTTCGTGGTGCGCGGATTCTCGCTCAACGCCGCCAACAGTTATCGCATCAACGGCCGCAGCATTGCCGGCGAACAGAACGTCGCGCTGGAGAACAAGGAGCAAGTCGAGCTGCTCAAGGGCCTGTCCGGTCTGCAAAGCGGCGTCTCGGAGCCTTCGGGCGTGGTCAATTACAAGACCAAACGCCCGGAAGACGTGCGCTCGGTGACCGTGTCGACCAACGAGCACGGCGAGCGCTACATCGCCACCGACGTCGGCGGCTGGTTCGGCAGCGAGAAACAGTTCGGCCTGCGCGCGAACGTTGCCCACGAAGACATTCGTTCCTACGTCGAGCACGCCGATGGCACGCGCGATTTTGCATCGCTGGCGTTCGACTGGAACATCAATGAGCAATCGAACCTGCAACTGGACGTCGAGTACCAGACCAAAGAACAGCGCTCTGTGCCGGGCTATCAGTTGCTCGGCGGCACCGAGCTGCCGCACGATGCATCGCCCCGCAAATTGCTGGGTTATCAGAGCGGGTCGAACCCGGTGGGCATTGATTCGCTGAACATGAACGGTCGCTACGAGTACCGCTTCAGTGATGACTGGAAAGCCAGCCTGAGCGCTTCACGCAGTCGCGTGGTGATCGACGATTACAGTTCATTCGCCTACGGCTGCTATTACCAGGCCGACTGCCCGAGCACACCGGTCACCGGGCATTTCACGCCCAACGGCGGGTATGACATCTACGACTATCGCAGCCCCGACGACACTCGGCGTAATGATGAAGTCGAGGCAGCCATGACCGGACTGTTCGACACCGGCTGGCTTACGCACGAGCTGACCTTCGGCACCAGCGCGTTCCGCCGCACGGTCGACACCCGTCCGTATTTCAGCGAATACGTCGGTTCGGGCAACATCCATGAGACGCCGGACGCCTTCGCACCGTCCGACCTGCCCGTCGGTCATACCGAGCGGCGACTGGACAGCCGTCAGTACGGGTTGTTCGCCATTGACCGCATCCGCTTCAACGATCAATGGCAGACCGTGATCGGCGGCCGTCAGGTGCGTCTGGACGAGAAAGCGTACAACGAAGACGGCAGCGACAATCGTCACACCCAGCGCTCGATCTTCCTGCCGCAGGCGGCGCTGATCTACAAGCCGATCGACAACGTTTCGCTTTACACCAGTTACAGCAAAGGCTTGTCGCTGGGTGGCACGGCGTCGGTGTTCGACACCAACGTGGGCGAGATTCTGGCACCGACGATCTCCCGCCAGCTCGAAGCGGGCGTGAAGTACGACTGGCGCCGCATGAGCTTCACCGCTGCGGTGTTCCAGACGCGTCAGGCTTATCAATACTCCAGGCCCAACGCCGACGGCAGCCTGACCTACGTCCAGCAGGGCCAGCAGAAAAACACCGGTCTGGAGCTGAGCGCCAACGGCTGGCTCACCTCGCAACTGCAAATCGCCGCCAGCGTCGCGGCGATTCGTGCGCGGGTGGAGGACAGCGGCACAACGGCCTACGAAGACCATCAGGCGATCAACGTGCCGAAGTACCGCGGCAGCCTGTCCGCCGATTACAGCCTGCCGATTCCGGGGCTGGCGTTGTTGGGCGGCCTGCAATACAGCGCCAGCAAATACGCCAACCGCGAAGGCTCGGTGAAGGTCGACGACTACACCGTGTTCAACGCGGGCAGTCGGTACAGCACGAAGCTGGAAGGCTATGACACGGTGTACCGCCTGACCGTGGATAACCTGTTCGACAAACGCTACTGGCGCGATGTCGGCGAATACCTGGGCGACGACTACGTCTTCCTCGGCGCGCCACGCACGGCGAGGTTGTCGGCGACGGTGAGTTTCTAGCGCCGGTCGCTCCTACGCCTTCGGCAGAGGCGGGCGAGCAACACGTTTCAAGGCTTTTGATTCTGGCCGTAGGCCGTAGGAGCGCGCTTGCCCGCGATCTGCCGCGAAGCGGCAGTAACCCTGTAAACGCGATCTTTCTGGACGGACCGAAGCGTCTGGTGTTACTGCTGCTGCGCGGCAGATCGCGGGCAAGGTGGAACGCCACCCCTGTCGCTCCTACGTCTGCAGGCGGAATCAAGCCTCCAGCCTTCCAGCAGCCTCTTTCACTCTTTTCATCCATACCCACAAAAGCGCATCCTGTCGCCCTGAGCCAATGGCAGTACGCGGACAGGGCTGTCCGCGCGTTTTCGAGGGTGGGAGCGGCAAGATGATTGAACTGAGAGCGGGCGATATTCCTGAGATTCCTCTGCTGTGGTCGCTGCGCACGCGCGCGGTACGGCAGCTCTGCGCGAGCCACTATTCCCCCGAACAGATCGGGATCTGGATTGAGTCACCGCCGCCGGAATCCTATCTGCGGCTGTTCGCCACCCGCTGTGCGCTGGTCGCGGAAGAAGACGGTCAGCGCCTTGGCTACGGGATTCTGGATCGGCAGAGCGGCGAATTGATCGCTTTATTCGTCGAACCCTCTCAGGCGGGCAAAGGCATCGGCAAGCGGTTGATGGAAGGGCTTGAAGCCATGGCCGTCGAAGAGCATTTCTCCAGGCTATACCTCTATTCTTCACTCAACGCCGCCGACTTCTACCGGGCCATGGGCTTTGTGGCGGTCCGCGACGAAGCCTATCGACACCCGAGCGGGATCACCCTGCGCAGCCTGTACATGGAGCGGGCGATGCCTGCAGACTCCGTGCATTGATCGAACGGGTTTGCGGCGATCACGTTGGCTTGGTACCGTCGGCTGGCCTCTCAACAGGGAAACCGGGCCATGCCAGCAGAGTACCCGTTGCAACGCCGTATCCAGGATGGACGCCCGCTGCTGATCAACGCCGAGCCCTTGCAGTCCGGCAGCGATGACACGCTGCACCGGTATCGCGAAGGGCAGTTGTGGGCGGTCAGGCAGGGCGTGATCACGGCCGAGCTGGACACCGGCAGTTGGGTGGTGCCTGCGCGACACATCGGCTGGATTCCGCCGGGCGTTGCCCACGCCGCGCGCGTGCATGAGGCGGCGAAGGGCTGGATGATCTACCTGCGCCCTGACATGTGCCCGTTGTTTCCCGTCACGCCCACGGTCTTCGACATGACTGCGCTGTCCAGCGCTTTGCTCGAGCGCATCGCCGTTTGGGGCAACCATGCCGGGCGTGAAAGCCCGGCCGAGTTCACCGCGCCACAGCATCGCCAGCTCGATGTGCTGTTCGATGAACTGAAGATCTCCCCGGCAACGCCGTTATTCCTGCCCATGCCCAGCAGTCCGCACCTGGTCGGCATGACCCTGACCATCGTCGCCGACCCGGCGAACAAATTGAGCCTGGACGATTGGGCGCGCCGCGTGGGCATGTCCCGACGCGGCCTGACGCGCCACTTTCGGGCAGAAACCGGCATGTCGCTCATGCAGTGGCGCATCCTCGCGCGGATGAAGCGGGCGCTGGAACTGCTCTCGCAAGGGGACAATGTCAATCGCGTGGCCCAGCGGCTGGGTTACGACAGCGTCAGCACGTTTATCAGCGCCTTCAGCGCGCAGTTCGGCATGACCCCCGGCGTGTATGCCGTGTGAAGTGACGCAAGTCCAGTGGTCTGCCAGTCACCCTCATTTCCCCAGCTTTGTTATCCTGCGCGCCTTTGTCGCACCTAACTGCCGTTTTCACCTGCCAAATGGGGTCTTTCATGACAGCCATTCTTCGACCACGTCCACAACCGATCAGCCGGGGCGACTATAAGACCCTGGGCCTGGCGGCGTTGGGCGGGGCGCTGGAAATCTACGATTTCATCATCTTCGTGTTCTTTGCGCTGACCCTCAGTCAGCTGTTCTTTCCGCCGGAAATGCCCGAGTGGCTGCGCTTGCTGCAAAGCTTCGGGATCTTCGTCACCGGGTATCTGGCGCGCCCGCTGGGCGGCATCCTAATGGCGCACTTTGCCGACAAACTGGGCCGTAAACGAGTCTTCAGCCTGAGTATCCTGATGATGGCGTTGCCGTGTCTGCTGATCGGCGTGATGCCGACCTACGCTGACATCGGCTACTGGGCGCCGTTGATCCTGCTGGCGTTGCGCATCCTGCAAGGCGCGGCGGTGGGCGGTGAAGTGCCGAGCGCCTGGGTGTTCGTCGCCGAACACGCGCCTAAAGGGCATCGCGGCTACGCCCTGGGCGTGCTGCAAGCGGGCCTGACCTTCGGTTATCTGATCGGTGCGCTGACCGCGACCTGGCTGGCGAAGGTGTACAGCCATGCGGAAATCCTCGATTTCGCCTGGCGCATCCCGTTCCTGCTGGGCGGTGTTTTCGGTGTGATCGGCGTCTGGTTGCGCCGCTGGCTGAGTGAAACGCCTGTGTTCATGGCGTTGCACGCGCAACGTGAAGGCATGACCGAGCTGCCGCTGCGCGCCGTCCTGCGCGGGCATCGCCAGTCTTTGCTACCGGCGGCATTACTGACCTGCGTGCTGACCTCGGCGGTCGTCACGCTGGTGCTCATCACGCCAACGGTCATGCAGCAGCGATTCGGCATGAGCGCCAGCGACACCTTCGCGCTGAGCAGCGTCGGCATTGTCTTCCTCAATATCGGGTGTGTGCTGGCGGGTATGCTGGTGGACCGCATCGGCGCCTGGCGCGGCGTGATCCTGTACAGCCTGTTGCTGCCGTGCGGCGTCGGTCTGTTGTATGCCAGTCTGGTGATTCAGTGGTTGCCCGTCAGCCTGGCGTATGCGGTGGCGGGGCTGGCCTGTGGCATCGTCGGTGTCGTGCCGTCAGTCATGGTCGGACTGTTCCCGGCGACGATTCGCGTGTCGGGCATCTCGTTGACCTACAACATCAGTTACGCGCTGTGGGCCAGCACCACGCCGCTGGCGCTGATCGCACTGATGCCGTGGAGTCCTTGGGTGTGCGTGGGCTATTGCGTGATCATGGGCGCAGTGGGGCTGATGACCGCGCTGTTCTTCGGCATGCGCAAAGGCATGCAGGTGGACGACACTGTGGCGGCGCACTGCGGTCACTGACCGTCGGGGCGTCATTGAGCGACGCCCGATCCCCTACTACGCTTGGCCGACCACTATCGGAACAGTCGTCGGCGAGCGTGGGCATGAGTGATCACCCTGATAAGAACGATCTCAGCACCACGGCAGTCGTTCGCGCACATGTCGATAACCTCTATCGTCAGGAATCCCGGCGTGTCCTCGCCACCCTGATTCGTCTGCTGGGCAATTTTGAACGGGCGGAAGAAGCCCTGCAGGACGCCTTCATCGCCGCCGTTGAGCAATGGCCCCACGCCGGAATGCCGGACAACCCGCGCGCTTGGCTGGTGTCGGCGGGCCGCTTCAAGGCCATCGACAGCCTGCGTCGTCGCGCGCGTTTCGACGCCTCCCTCAGCGAGCTGGCGCACCAGCTCGAAGACCAGATGCACGATGACCGCGCCGACCTCGACAGCGTGGAGGATGACCGACTGCGGTTGATCTTCGTCTGTTGTCACCCGGCCTTGAGCCCCAATGCACAAGTCGCACTGACCTTGCGTGAAGTGTGCGACCTCACCACCGAAGAAATTGCCCGCGCCTTTCTCATCACCCCATCGACGGTCGCCCAGCGCATCGTGCGCGCCAAAAACAAGATTCGCGATGCGCAGATCCCCTATGAAGTACCCACCCACAGTGAGTTACCCGAACGACTGGATGCTGTGCTGCGGGTGATTTATCTGGTGTTCAACGAAGGTTATTTCGCGTCATCCGGTGAACAGTTGACCCGCAGCGATCTGTCGGCTGAGGCCATTCGATTGGGTCGCCTGTTGTTCGACCTGCTGCCGGAACCTGAAGTCGCGGGCTTACTCGGGTTGATGCTGTTGGTCGAATCCCGTCGTCCCGCGCGCCTGTCCCCCGAGGGCGAACCGGTGATGCTCGATCAGCAGGACCGAAACCTGTGGCACCGCCCGTTGATCGAGGAGGGTGAAGCGTTGGTTGAACAGGCGCTGCGTTCCGGCAGGAGCGGCCCCTATAGCGTGCAGGCCGCCATTGCCGCAGTGCATGCACAAGCGCGCCGGGCCGAGGACACCGACTGGTCGCAGATTGTCGGGCTGTATGACGTGTTGCTGCGTTTCAACGATTCGGCTGTGGTGCAACTCAACCGAGCCGTTGCCTTGGCGATGGTGCAGGGCCCTGAAGTGGCGTTGACGCGGGTGAGTGCATTGCAGGCCAGTGGCGAACTGGAGGGTTACCACCTGGCGTGGGCCGCGCGCGCTGATCTGTGTCGCAGGCTTGGGCGTTATGACGAAGCCCGCATCGCCTACCTCACGGCCATCGGGCTGGCACAACAGGGCGTAGATCGACGGTATTTGCAGCGCTGCCTGGACGATCTGCCGACTCAACCATGACCGTTGGTCAGCCGCAGGAAAAACGTGCTCACCGATGTCGATTTGCCTGATCGTCAAACGACTAGCTCTGTAACAGGGCAGGCAAATGGCCCCCTGAGCAGTCCAGCGTCATGAGCCATACATTCATTGAAGGCGGCTTTGCGCGCCTGATGGAGGTTTTCATGAAATACCTGTGTCTGATCTACAGCAACGAGCACACCCTGCATTCGCACCCGGACAGCCCGCGGGATGACGAGTGCCTGGCGTACGCCCAGTCCGTGCAGGCCAGCGGCCGCATGCTGGCCGCCGAACCGCTCGAGTCGGTGGAAACCGCGACCACCGTCAGAATGCGCAACGGCAAAGTGTCGATCACCGACGGTCCCTTTGCGGAAACCAAAGAGCAGCTTGCGGGCTTTTACCTCATTGAGGCCCGGGACCTGAACGAGGCCTTACAGCTCGCGGCGCACATTCCGGCCGCACGGGTCGGCAGTGTGGAAGTACGCCCGGTGCGGACGTTGAACCTGCAGCACGACGAACAACCAACGCCGGCCTTTGCTGCGGGAGGTCAGTCATGAGCCAGTCATCCACTGTCAGTACCGACCCGCAACAGATTCAGGCGCTGCTGGAGCGCTGGTGCGCTGCGGTCCGGGACAAGGATCTCGACGCGATCATGCGTTACTACGCGCCCGAAATCGTGGCCTACGACGCGATCATCCAGCTGCAATTCACGGGCTCGGATGCCTACCGCCAGCATTGGTCGTTCTGTCTGGGCATGTGTGAAGGCGCGATGTTGTTCGAAACCCATCAGTTGGCGATTCACGCCGACGGCGACGTTGCGTTCGCGCACTGGCTGAACAAGTGCGGCGGCACAGACGAGAAGGGCGAGGTGAAGTCGTCCTGGATGCGCGCCACCGCGGGTTATCGCAAAACCGCCGACGGCTGGAAGGCCGTCCACGAACACTTTTCCGCGCCGTTTGATATGGCCACCAGCAAGGCGCTGTTCGACCTGGAACCGTGATGCCTGGTCCGGCAAAAACGTAAGAGGAGACTTGTCATGAGCGTTAAACCAATCCCTGATGGTCAGCACAGCCTGACCGTCTACATGGGGGTTTCACCCGCAGCCGACGCCATCGAGTTTTACAAGAAAGCGTTCGGTGCCCAGGAAATGTTTCGTCTGGATGCGCCGGACGGGCGCGTTGGACACGCCGAACTGCAGATCGGCGATTCACGGCTGATGCTGTCCGAACCCTGTGATCAGGGCGGCTTCGTCAGCCCTCAGGCGGGCAGCAAGACCTCGTTCGCCATGCACCTGTATGTGCCCGATGTCGACGAACAGTTCAAGCGCGCAGTGGAGGCGGGCGCCAGTGTCGTTACCGAGGTGCAGGACATGTTTTACGGGGATCGCAGTGGCAGCGTACGCGATCCGTTCGGGCACCTCTGGTTCATTGGGACGCACAAGGAAGACCTTTTGCCGGACGAGATTCGCGAGCGTGCGATGAAGATGTTCGGCCACCCCGCATCCTGAAAAGCTGTCAGACACATCCTTTTCGATCCCACGGTCTGCGCTTTTTCAAGCGTAGGCCGTGGCTGCATTCCTGCTGTGGCAACGACCCTACCTGCTGCAGTAGCAGCTCATTTGTAACAGATGATTGTAATTATCATTTGCGACGTATATCGTCCCTGTCTATACAACTATCCAACCCTTGAACACGCGAACTTATCGTTTATAGGTGACGTTGTGTGCGCGATCGTTCTATTTGTAAGACTGGCCCTGTGAAGTTTCTTTCATTGCTGTAGGAATAATTACTTCCTTGGGTGCTCATATTAACCCTGTGAGCGCTTGGTATTAATACGTCAAAAAAACACGAAGATAATCTCAATAAAAATCTTCCGAAGCCGATGGTTGTTTAAGCCACGGCAGATAACTAATCGAGGTCGGTACACGGCAATGCTGGGAAAAGAGCGGAAGCGGAAACGATTAACCCGGGCCACACCACGGGAGTGTGAGGTGCTGCAACTGGTGTTATTGGGCTACACCAATAAGGACATCGCCCAGCAGCTGGGCATCAGTGATTACACGGCCCGCGACCATGTGTCGGCGCTTTTGAAGAAGAATGAGGTTAAGAATCGCGCACAACTTTTGGCATTACACGTCGCGTCGCGCAAAAAGAAACAACCACACCCCCTACATTTGACGGATTGTATCGCTGATTGATACGCGCATAATAAGCGCTCTGAGTTTTTCGTCTTTGTGGGACTGGATTGTGCCTCGAGAATGGTTTTTCGGGAGTGACTCTGTGCGTGTGTGAAAAATAGCTAATCGAATATTAATAATGCGGTTTACGGGGCGGGTGCCAGGGAGTGGCTATGGGTGAAGTGTCGGGTGATTGTTTATCTGTCGCGCTTCGGTACAGCTGATGGACCGCTCGGTGCTGCGATGCCCATACAACCAATTGAACAACAACAAGGTACGACACAATGACTGCATGCAGCTCAATTCACCGCGAAAGGGCAACAGACACGCCACGAGTTGCGCAAGAACAGGGCGATCAAGGAGTCATGAGTGATTTTCAGCGATTGCTCGACCGACAAGGCGCAATGTCCAGGGATCAGCTTCAAGCCGTTCACCGACAGTGGTTCGGGCCTCAAGGAATGTTCGCCGCCTTTTGCGCTGAAATTGAGCGGTTGGGACGTCAGGCGCCTTCACTGGATGACCTTACTCGCCTTGGCAGCGCACGGCGACGACAGGAGGCTGAGTTGGCCGTCGCCTTTGCGCTTGCCCAAAGTCACCGTCGCAGTGCAGCGCACAACCCGTTCAACGGGCGTCAACGCGAAGCGCTCTGCTGCGTCATTTTCGATGAGACGGGTACCTACACGCTCGTCGAGCGATACGCGGCTTACGAGGCCATGCGCCAGGGCGACTCAGAGTTCTTCATAAAACTGATCGCGACCACGCGCGGTGTGGTGGAGCGGCGTATTGTCTTTCTAGGGTTGCTGGAGCACTTCGACCGACTGCTGCCCCTCGAAAAGAGCATCTATCCCGGCGCTTATCGGGAGGTTCAGTTGGCTCACTTGGAACGTGAGGAAGGGCTGTATGGACCGTTGAAGCTGGAGGATAGCCTGGTGACCTTGCTCGAAACGGTCACGCCAGTCGATCTCCTCAAGCAGATCCAAAGCCCGGAAGACCCATTGCTGTAAACAGCATGCCACGCAAAATGGCTGGAGGGTCCGGAAGGCGTCATCGTTGGGCAGGACCGACGCCGTCTCATTCCCGTCTGCGCGGGTAAATCACTCAAGCTCCGGACTGAACGTCTCACACGCCCTCACACCGGGCCTGGCCGAAGTGACTCGGTTTCGCCCGGTGCTCTTGGCGTCGTACAGCGCCATGTCGGCTTCGTGCAGCCACATGCCCGCGTCGGTGAGGTGCGAGGCGTAGGGCGCAATGCCGATACTCAGGCTGAGCTTCAGGTCGGGGAGGGCTGAGTGGGTGTGCTCGTGCACCGTGCGCCGCAAGCGTTCGAGAATATCGGTTGCCTGGGCCAGAGTGGTGTCGGGCAGGATCACGCAGAATTCATCACCCCCGTAGCGCCCCGCCAAATCGGTTTCGCGCAGACCGGCAGACAGGACGCCGCTCAGCTGTTTGAGCACGTTGTCGCCGATGATGTGGCCGTACGTGTCGTTGATGGTTTTAAAATGATCGATGTCGATCAGCGCCACGCTGTTCTGCCGGTTCAGGGTCTGGCAGTTGTTGAACTCAACGCTCAGCAGGTCTTTCCAGGCACCATGGTTCATGAGGCCGGTCAGGCTGTCTGTGGTGCTGAGCTTTTCCAGTGCTTTCTTGCTTTTGGACAATTGCAACGCAACGCGATAGCAGACCAGGCCGATCGCCATCGGGTAAATCACCAGCATCGGCAGGCAGGCGTACACCTGCACTTGGGTGATCGCCGGAAACAGTGCCGGCAGCAGGATGAACCAGCCCACCAGCGCGCCGGCCATTTGCGCCCCGCACCCGATCAGAAACAATCGAGGGCCGCCCGCCGCGATGTTGTTCATCGCCATCATCGACAGCGCCGTGACCGTAGGCAAGGGATTGAGGCCCATCGCACCGGCCCAGAACCCGCCTAACAGCGAATCGTAAATAAGGTTACGGCGCTCGGCCGCGTAAGGCTTTTTTGAACGTTTGGCCAGCAGGTACGCCATGTGTGACCAGCCGTATCCGTGCAGAATCAGCGCGACCCACACCCAGGCGGGCGGGTGTGACGGGTACAGCGCGGCGGCGACCGTGAAGAAACCGATGCCCAGCCCGACCGTGCGCGGCACGTACATCCGCCGAGCAAACGAGAGACCTTTATGACGTGAGGTGTTCATAGCTCTTCACCGGGTTCATGACGCAGCATCCCGACTGAAACATCGGCCACACCAGCGATTCAGAGTGTCGCTTGCCCGCTGGATGCTGGGAAGAGCCATTTGCCACTATTGGCCAACTAATCGACACCGGCTGTCGCTCTGTTCAGTCCAGAGCGCCCAGTCGAATGCGCCAAGCGTAGTTGGTATTGGTCGCTACACCACCGGGAAGCTCATCTGTCAGGGTCGATTTTTCCGTGATCTGTGTCTTTTATGGCTGCCGGTGGTGCGATGCAATGGCGCGACCCGCCGAGCGCCGTTCGCCGGCTCTCCGAACCTGCCGCCGGACGTCCTCATGCCAGAACTTGCCAACCTCGTTGCTTTTGCCCTCATCTCACTCGGAATGGTCCTGACACCGGGGCCGAACATGATTTACGTGATTTCGCGGTCCATCTCACAAGGTCGCAAGGCCGGTCTGATCTCCTTGGGCGGCGTCGGCATCGGTTTCATCTTTTATATGCTCTGCGCGGCATTCGGCATCACCGGCCTGGTCATGGCCGTGCCCTACGCGTACGACACCTTGCGCATCGCAGGCGCCCTGTACCTGCTCTACCTCGCCTGGCAAGCCGTCAAACCGGGCGGCCGCTCGCCTTTTCAGGTCAAAAACCTGCCGCAGGACAGCCCCAAACAACTGTTCCTCATGGGCTTGATGACCAACCTGTTCAACCCGAAAGTCGCGGTGCTCTACCTGTCACTGCTGCCGCAGTTCATCACGGTCGGCAACGGCACCAGCGTCCTCAGCCAGTCGCTGGTGCTGGGCAGCGCGCAGATCGGCGTCAGCCTGACCGTGAACGCGATGATCGCCATGGCCGCAGGCTCAATCGCCGTCTTCCTTTCCACCAAGCCGACTTGGGCCAACGTTCAGCGCTACCTGATGGGGACGGTGTTGTTTGGGTTTGCGGTACGGATGGCGGTGGAGGGGCGCAGGTAAAGACGTGTTCCGGCAACGCTTGAAAAATGCTGCTTTTAAGGCTGCAATCGCTGCCAAAAAAGCAGCAACCCTCACTTCCCGCCCGTCAAACTGTTCACCAGCGCTTCATGCGATTTGACGTCTTTTTCCAGCGAAATCACGTTAACCACGGCAGTGCGATTGCCTGAGACGGCGGCAATGGTGGTGCTCAGCACCTTGCCGCCTTCAACGCTGCCGGAGATGTCAAGCTGGCGCAGATCGAGGCCTTGGCGGACGATCTTTTTCTCGCCCAGCTTGCTGAAGTCCTTGTAGCTGGACTGCTGCTGGACGAGGGTCTCGGCGATGATGTTGTCCAAGGTCTGGGAGTTGTTCGACGGAGAGTTCTGCCCATCCGGCAAGGGTGTTTCGGTCACGATCACCACGCGTTTCTCAGGTTTGTTCATGTACAGCGAACCGGTGACGCCAGCGGCGCGGGCCTTGTCGTCAATCTCTTCCATCGGCCCTTCGACGTAATCCTTCGGCAGCGCGAAGACGTACTTGCCGCCAAGCATCGTGACCTGCTGCGTCGCGGATGGCGCGGGGACGGGCTTAGGCACGGTCTTGACGGACTTCGATGTCTTTGAGGTTTTGGACGTCTTCGAAGTCTTGGACGTCGCGGAGGTCTTGGTCGTCTTTGAGGTTTTTGATGTCTTTGAGCTTTTGGCGGTTTTTGACGTTGTGGAAGTCTTCGAGGTTTTAGCGGTCTTCGAAGGGGTTGAGGTCTTCGAGGTCTTGGACGACTGAGTGGTTTTGGTCGAGGTGGCGGGCTGCGGAGTGTCAGTCGCCGCCTGCGCGCCGGTCATGCCCAGGCACAGAGCCAGAACACCACTGACCACGACAGTTTTCAGATTGAGCGAGCGCATTCCTACCTCGTTAAAAGCCAATTTCTACAGAGGGTCGGCATTTTGCCTGAGGGAGAGAAGCCGTAGATAGGTTCATGTCCAACATTCAGACGCCGTGCATCTCGGTAATGGTCGGTTCCGCGGGACGCCTTACAGGTTGTCCTTGTTCGGGTTCGGCGCTGTCATCGACAGCGTCGCCGCCATCGCAATGAATAACGCGCTGTGTCTGAAAGAGTCGTCCCCTGTTAAATATTCCTCGCAGACTGTCTTGATAGATGACCGTTGCTTAGTAGAGGAGCACTCATTATCTCTAATGCTGTTTTAACTTTCTCGCGCTCAAAAAAAAGCCGCTGGGGACAGCGGCTGAAGTTTGGAGCTTTGAGGCCCCACGTCGGGAGCAACGACGCGGAACTGGATGAAACAACCACTTGAAACGGACAGAGGCTGAAACGGCGTACAGGTCAGGTGTGCTTGGCATTCTCCGCTTGAGGATTATAGGTTGAGGCTTGCTGATTCCTGTTCTGTTCCGTCGCCTGGGCGGTGAGGGCTTCCTCGTGCTGTTCCAGGTTTGCATGGATCACATCGTTACGGGCAACAAACGCTGGTGACTCTTCCGCCATTGCAAAAGGTGCCGTTAAGAACAAAGAAACAATAAGAGCGCTGGCAATACCAATGGATTTAAACATTTGAATAAACCTTCTTGCTCGTGCAAGTTCGATTAGGTGAGTCCACTGTAAGAACCATGGCCTCAAGGATCAAATGAAACCCAGGTAAATATTGATTAGCAAAAATGTTATGTGGGTGACAGGGAATTAATCAGTCGTGCAGATTCATCCTGTCTGCTTTTTATTCCTTTCTAGAATGCTGAGTACATGTTGAGCTTCCTGGTGGCAGGCTCGTGCGTAGAACAGCTCCGCGGCAGTTCGCTCAGATCCTTCCTTGACAAGGCGAAAAAAACCAAGCGTCATATGTCCACGTTTCATGGAATGTGGACACTCTGGAGGTCGGTCAATATGAAGGGCCAGGACGTATTGCTTCTGTTCAAAATGGCGAGCCTCCATGCGCAGGAGGAGATAAGACCGGAAGGGCCTGGGGGGAACAGCCTTTTCGGCAGTCTTTCGGAGATTGATTTACTGGATCGTCGCTTCACAACGGGGTCTCGGTTTACGGCTGTTTCAGCGGAGCCGGAAGATCTTGTTAGCACCATCAACCGTCTAGGGGAGGCTGTATCGGCCGAATGGACAGGATGGGAGGGGAACGATGAGCAGGTTTCGCCTGTACCTGAGCGCTGGTCCGACAGCTATTCCCTCAGGTCTCTGTCAGATTCACTCGGGATCAGCAAAAGCGAGATTTCAAATTCGATCAACCGTTGCCGCACGGCTGGGTTGTTGACGAGCGACTACCAGACCTCCTTACTCAAGGTGAATCGGGATGAGCTGCTTAATATCACCGAATACGCACTGAAATACTTTTTCCCTGTGAAACCGGGCGCGTTGACGAGAGGCATTCCGACGGGTTTTGCCTCGCCTGTACTCACGAAACATCTGAAAAGTGCCGGTAATCAGATCATCGTCTGGCCGGATCCTCACGGAAAAGAAAAAGGACAGGCCGTCGAACCTCTTTACAAAACCGTCGCTCATGCGGTGAAACAGGATCGAACCTTGTATCACTATCTGGCTCTGGTTGATGCTATTCGACTCGGCGGGCCGAGGGAAACGGCCGTAGCAGTCAAACTATTGAAAGCAGGGATGAGGATATGAGCGAGGCGGCGAATCACAATTTCGACATGCTCGGCCACGTGGCGGACGGTTTGGGGGAGGAGCTTCTGAAGGAAGTTGCTTTCGTGGGTGGGGCCACGACATGGCTGCTTTGCACGGATGATGCCGTACTGGATGACATCCGTTATACCGAAGACGTCGATCTGGTGATCGAACTCGCGGGGATAGCGGACTGGAAGGCTCTCACCGAGCGGCTGGCGACCAAGGGCTTCAAGATCACCCGGGAAGACAGCGACTACACCTGCAGATTTCGATTCCACGAGCTGATCGTCGATGTCATGCCATCGATTCCTGAAATATTGGGCTATGCGAATCGGTGGTTCGTGGATGGCTTGGCGCAAGCTGAGCAATTTCAGCTTCCAGGCGGACACAGGATTCAGATCTTCAAGCCAACCTATTTCCTGCCGACGAAGCTGGAAGCGTTCAGAGGGCGAGGGGGCGGAACCGCGTATCACAAGGACTTCGAGGACATTCTGGTTTTGGTGGACGGGCGTGAAGAGTTGCTGAATGAGGTCAGGCTGGCGGAGCCCGAGCTGCGGTCGTATATCGCTCAGGGAATGCTCGAATTAATGGGGCTGAAAACGGCGTCGTATGCCATCGAGAGCTCGAGTTCGGTAAGAGCCAACCCTGGGCGCGGGAAATTGATCTTCGACCGCTTCAAGGCGCTGGCTGACCTCTCATGATCCACTTCACACGCTCCATCCAGGGACGCAAATGCGAAGTGAACAGTGACCATGTAGGTGTTTCGTATGAAGGCTCCACAGGGTTGTTCGTCATTGCTGATGGCACTTCGAGACCCCACAGCACGCTATTGGCCGAGGCATTTGTGCGCCATGTCATCGCTCATTATGAAATAGGGCGCGCACATAGCGAAGGCGCCACCCTCGAAACGGCCGCCCAATACCTCGAAACGATGCTGAATGACACACATGCTGAGTTATTCACCGACCCGTGCCAAGGTTCGGCAAGTTATCTAGTAGCACTCATTGAAAATGAGGTGCTGACGCTCGCGTATGAGGGCGACTGCTGCGCGGGTCTTGTGCGAGCCGGAGGGCAAATTGAATGGCTGAATTCTCCACATTGCATGGCGAACTGGCGACGGGACCGAACACACAGCGATATAGCGTCAGATCGCGGGCGGCATCGTCTGACTCGAAGCTTGCGCGTTGGTAGAAAGCCCGAGCCGGACACCATGAGCCAACAGATCGAGCCCGATGCCAGGATTATTCTGGCCACAGATGGTTTCTGGGCGGAGTTGAGCGACGTCCATCAGGCAACTTTACTGGCCTTCCCTGAATCAGAGTCACCGGGGACGGAAGATGACCTGACCTGGATCGACCTGAGACTGCACAGTTGATTTACCGCACCTTCATCGCCGCAAAAATCGGCCGAATCCCCCGACACTTCGGATAATCCACGCAGCCCCAGAAATTCCCGCCAGCATTCTTCCCGGTTCGTGCCAGCTTCGTCACCATCGGTTTTTTACAGAACGGGCAGGCTGGCGCCTTGGGCTCAACCTTCACCTCAGGCACTGCCTTCGGAACCCTCTCCTTCACCACGGGGGCTTCAACATCCGGCGCAACCACTGGCTGCTCAACCCGCTCTGCAACCACCTCAACCGTCGGCCGTGGACCCGGTTTCTTCGTCTCCGCAATCCACTGCCTTAACACCGCGCCATCCACCAATTGCACATTGCGCCCCGACGCAAATGCCCGCGCCGGTTGGGTAAACGTCCCACTGGTCACCACGAAACCGCCGACAGCGCCCTCAGCCGCCATCGCCCCATACAACTCACGCACCACCGGCACACCCACCTGCACCGAGCGCCACTGCTTGCACTGCACCAGATACGTCTCGCCATCCTTGCGCGCGATCAGATCCACGCCCCCATCCGGCCCGTTCGCGCCCGTTTCCTGCACCGCATAACCCCGGCGCCGCAACGCCTCACCGACCAACAGTTCAAAGTCATGCCAGCTGATGCTCAGCAGCGTATTGCCACCGGGCGTGGTGACTGAATCCAGAAGATGTCGGCGTTTTCGGCGCTTGAAGATCGAAGCAACCGCGCCGCCGATAAAGATCAGCGGCACAAAGAACTGTCCAAACGTCGCCATTCCCCGAAACGCCGAGGTCGTCAGCACCGTATCCATATGCCGCACATCGACCGTGGTCGGCATCGGTGTGCTGGCGACCGAATGCAGATAAAGTCCCGACGCAATTGCGAGGGCAAGACAAACCCACCATGGGAGCTTGCTGGCGAGGTAGATGAAGCCTTCAAGAGCAGAGGTTTTCTTAGCCATGTCCGTGGTCTGTTTCGTAAATCCGTGAGGGAAAAGTAAGTCAGCATATGCCGCAAAATCCACGCCGTAGCAGTCCGGCTTGCCGACGGCAGCGATCGTAATCTCGATACCCCAAATAAGTCGGACACAAACGAAAAGTCTTTAAGCCGCCTCACCCCTGATCGTTCCCACTTTTCGCGTGGTAACGCATCCCAAGACGCTCCGCGTCTTCATCCCGCCGCGCTGGCGCCAGCGTCCGTGCCACCGAACCGCCGCATGCCGCTGATCGTTCCCACGCTCCGCGTGGTAATGCATCCCAAGACGCTCCGCGTCTTCATCCCGCCGCGCTGTCGCCAGCGTCCGTGCCAACGATCCGCCGCGTGCCACTGATCGTTCCCACGCTCCGCGTGGTAATGCATCCCAAGACGCTCCGCGTCCCCATCCCGCCGCGCTGGCGCCAGCGTCCGTGCCACCGATCCGCGCGTGCCACTGATCGTTCCCACGCTCCGCGTGGTAATGCATTCCAAGACGCTCCGCGTCCCCATCCCGCCGCGCTGGCGCCAGCGTCCATGCCACCGAACCGCGTGTGCCACTGATCGTTCCCACACTCCGCGAGGTAATGCATCCCAAGACGCTCCGCGTCCCCATCCGCCGCGCTGGCGCCAGCGTCCGTGCCACCGATCCGCGCGTGCCACTGATCGTTCCCACGCTCCGCGAGGTAATGCATCCCAAGACGCTCCGCGTCCCCATCCCGCCGCGCTGACGCCAGCGTCCGTGCCACCGATCCGCCGCGTGTCACTGATCGTTCCCACGCTCCGCGTGGTAATGCATCCCAAGACGCTCCGCGTCCCCTAGTACCAGCGCTGAACCTCAAGCAATCCCATCTGCCCCTCATAATCCCTGGCACTCGAATACCGCCAATGCGCCCCCGTATCCACGTAACCACGCTTCACCGGATTGTGATGAATGTAATCAAGCTTCTGCCGCATCACGCTTTCGGAGTAGACCATTTCAGCATGCACACCTTCCTGCCACACCTGATAGACCCGGTCAGCCTTGTGAGCCTTTTTAGCGAACCGCAGCCTCTGAAGCGTGCTCTCGGCACCCAAGCCTTCCAGATAATCAATGATGTTTCGCGCCGTAAATGATTTGAAGCTCGCAACACTCTTCGCGAGGTTGGGCGATTGCGCCAGATAATGCAGATGGTTTTCCAGCACCACATACCCATAGAGCTGTAAGCCCTGATTCACCTGTTGAAAGCGCCAGGCATCCAGCACGATGTCTACGAGTGCAGGGCGGGTGAACAGCGGTAGCCACTCGACAATCGTGCAAGTGAGGAAATGAGGTTTGTCGATCTCTGTCAGGGTGTAACGACTTCTGCCCATTGAATCCATCCTTGGATCTGGAAAGTGACGCAGAGCGTCAGAAAATGCATTACCACGCGGAGCGTGGGAACGATCCGTAGCGCAGAGAGAAGGTTACGCTCAGCTCTTCAGAGCGAGAATGATCAGGGTGTTTCCAAATGCTCTGATTTCATCGCTCGTAGGACTCATCCGGGCTTCTGGTAAGTCTTGTCTGTTTCATCCCAACCCACATTCCTGAATACCGTTTCCTCGCGCAAACTCCGCGTCCGCCTACATCCCGGAACGCATTCAGTGAAACAGGAAAGGACTCACTACCACGGCCACTTCGGCGTGTACTTCTACGTCACAATTCACCGTCATGTCAGAAGACCGCCTGGCACTTCGATCGCTGCACTTCTGCGACGCTGGATGCGACTACTGGTGAGTCCACGACTTCATCACCGAAACCTACGACCGCATGCTCGCGCAAAAGCGGCCGTGTGAAAGGGTCGTCGCAGTATCGAGGCCATTAACGCGGGACCAGGCGCAGTTGTTCAATGATCAGAACGACGCTTTAGCGCTCGCGACAGCGGGCATCATAGGAAAGGCATTCCCGGTACTGAAGCCCTGGCAAAGGAAAGCTACCGGAGCTGCGTCGGGATTTTCTCTCAAGTTTGCGCTCGATACGCGACACGCCGGTGACGTCATCGTCGCGGTTCAAGCATGGGTGGAGGGCGGTATCGGCCAACAGCATTCATCCCGGACCATGCTCATCAAAAACAAAGGAGGCGCTCAGTGACAGTGCCCATGATCGTTGGTTTGGGCATGACCATCAGTATGTTGCTCACCTACAAACTCAAGCCGAGATTATGGCGGAAGTGGTTGGGTTTGATGATGCTGACCACCGGCGTCGTTGCCTTTTTCAAACTCTCCGATAAAAGTCACGAACTGTTCGCAGCGCTTCTAATGCTGTTCAATTCTGGCTACAGCCTGTTCTCTGCCCGCGATCAATTCACGAAGGAAGAGGACTGATCCCATGCTCTTCATCTTGGGGATATTCCTCTCCTGCATCGCCTACTTTGTGCTCAACCGCAAAGTCATACACAAACGCCCCCGCAAATGGACTGGCCTCGCGCTCATCATCGTCGGTGCCACAGCAACCTTCACCCTCGACACACGCATCGATGACTTCTTCATCTGGGGCTTTGTCGTCGCGTGGGTTATAGGTCTCGAACTGTTCTTCAACTGTGAAAAATACAAAGACTATTACTGGTAGGGCATAAGAAGGGTCGGCTCGTAGGCTCGCGCGCTCCGGCATCCCGGCACAGCCCGACGGACTGCCGTAACACCAACCAATGTTCCGCCACACTCAGTAAATGGGCTAGCGCTGCGCAGACAATGGGCTGTCTTGCCGGTAAGTCCTCATGGGATCAATAACCAAGCGCTCGACTTGGTTGTCCAACTCATCGCTGTGATACAGATCCAGGCACTTCAACAGCTCGAAACGAACGCCTTTAATTTCCGCCTCGGCCAACGGATTCTGATAGTCCCTTGCCAGATGCTCGTCCACCAAGCGCTTGATCTCATCAGGCGCCTTCTCCAGGTCGTACTCAGTCCAATCCCGTAACGCACTGACGCTGCTCCCCGCATCAGTGGCAGCATACTTGTCGCCTTTGTAGGCATTCGCTACGCAAGTGGCCAGCACCATGTCTTTGTAGTTTTGCGCGCTGGTACGGGCGCTAGCCTGTGGAATCAGCTGCGCCTGCCATCGAGCAGCAAAGCGACAAAAATACGAAAGCGCTTGAAACGGCGAGAGAGGGAGACACGTGCAAATTCACGGCAAACTCCAGAAATTGGCTCGATCAGTCCGGTAGTGCGATTCGGGTGAGTTGAAGTAGCGCTGGTAATAGCGACGCTCCAACCAGCATCACCCCAATCGCAAAATCTGCGCCGCCAGCCGCCACCAGGACGCGCGCGATTCAAGCGCCACCCCATCACCCCGCGTCTCATCCACCGTCAACACCTTCGGCATATCCCGCAACCGAATCCACGGCTCGCTGCGCCAATGCAGCGTACTCACCGACAGCCCTGGCCACTGCAAGAAACTCAAAGAAGGGCTGACCGAGTCCGACGCCATCCCTTCATCCCGCAGACACGGCACCACCTCATTGGTAATCCACTGCCGCAACGCGCGGTTCTCGGCGTGATAGTGATGCACCAACATCGTGTAGACGCCTGATTCGCTGATCATCAGCTCCGTTTCCTCGCCACACGCATCCACCAGCGTGACGAGACGACGTTGATCCGCATCCAGCTTGCGCGTCGTGCGATCGTTCAAGGGCCAGCCCATGAGACGACCCATGTCGCGGGCACAGAACCAGACTTGGGATTCGAGGAGGAGGGTGCGGAGCGGGCGGTTGTGGCGGTGGAAGGTGGTGGGGCGGTGGCTATTGTTCATGTCCTTTCTCTGCTTATTAGCCGTCCATGGCTGCAATGGGTGTCGGGAGCTAAGAAACCCTTGAGCAGAGAAAAGGGCCGGACATATTTCCCTTGCGGGTCTTGTATTCGCCCACTCCCGACATAGCAGAGACAATGTCTACGCGCAGGCAGAAGCCATGGGCGTAAAAAAGCCGCATCTGTCGGGAGCGGACGGTCCGCTCTACTCAGGTGTTTCTGCTGCGTTTCTTAGGCGCCGAGGCAGCGTAGGGATTAGGGCTGGCTGCGACAAGGATCAATCTCGTAGGAAGTTTCCTAAAGTTTCAGATCAGGCAAACGTCCTCACTCAGCGGCGACTGCCAATCTCAGTTCCCCGATCTGTACTCTCTCAGCACCGGTATCGTGTTTAGCTGTGTGCGCAGACTCAGAACTGTGCGAGTTACCGTCAGTCCTTTCCAGCTTCAATGCGTTGAAGTGCGACAGCAGGGCTTTGGCACTTGGATGATCAGACACGTTGTTTGGAGTAGAGATAGGTTCATCGTGCAAATGCGCGTATTCGCTACCGTTTAAGCCCTCGGCCAATTTCACAAGCAGTCTATGTGGATCCACCCATAAAAGCCCCAAGTCAAAAAGGGTATGGATATCAGCGCGAAGCAGCAAACCATTGCTGACCACGTTCGTGTCGGCACCTTGATAGGGGACGATGTGCGCGGCTTCCAGCAATGCTTCGACGGTGCAGCCTGTGACTGCGCATTTGCCCTTGTAGGCTTTTAAAAGAGCCGATCTAAACTTGGCTTGGCCTTTACGACGAATCACTGACGCAAGTACCTTCTGGCGTGCGTCCACGATGTTTTGAGGATCGAATTCGCCTGACTCGTCTAATTCCTTTTCGATGACCGGGATGGTCAGCGCTGGACTGCTTTCTTGTCGAAGGGTGAATTTGGTAGGACCAGAGTCTTCAGCGCTTTGGAAAAGGAATCTGCCCTTGTAAGTGAAGCCAGCGCCCGGATGCTCGTATTTTTTCTTACGATAAAACAGCAGCAGCTCTAAACCTCGCTCGACGTGCTCCTTGATGAGGTGGTCTGTGCCCCCTTGCGTCTGGCCCTCCATGTGCAAAATGTCGCCAGTAAGCATGTCATCGTACTGAGTGCGGTCGGCTGTCTTGTGCTCCGTGACGAAAATCCAAACCGAGTCGTAAGTCGCAGGCTTGAAGATGCCGTTGTTGATGCTCGAAGCGGTGACAGAGAAGCGCGTACGCAGGTCGTCGCGAGTGTAGACGTGACCTTCCTGAAGTGACTGAGACGCGAAGGATCCAGTTAGTGTCTGCTGTGAGTTTTTCTTCGCCACTCTGTAGTCCCTTTCCGTAGCGCTTGTAGGAAAAGGAATGTTGCGTTAGCGAGGTGCGCTGTTACAACTGGTTTTTAAGTCAGTCTGATATCACCTCGGCGAATTCGAAAGAGTGCCGTTCAAACTCTGCTCGAGGATTTCATCCACTGATTCTTTTTTCCAAAAGAAAAGGGCCACCATCGCTGGCAGCCCTTTCGCTTGAAGCAGTAAACCCAGGATCAAATCAATCCCAGCTCAAAGCCCCACCCGTCTGATACTCAATCACTCGCGTCTCAAAGAAGTTCTTCTCTTTCTTCAAGTCCATGATCTCGCTCATCCATGGGAACGGGTTGGTGGTCCCTGGGTACTCTTCCTTCAGACCAATCTGCGACAGGCGACGGTTGGCGATGAATTTGAGGTAGTCCTCCATCATCGCTGCGTTCATGCCCAGTACGCCGCGCGGCATGGTGTCGCGGGCGTATTCGATCTCGAGCTGAGTGCCTTGCAGGATCATCTGCGAGGCTTCTTCTTTCAGTTCGGCGTCCCACAGGTGTGGGTTTTCGATTTTGATCTGGTTGATCACGTCGATGCCGAAGTTCAGGTGCATGGACTCGTCGCGCAGGATGTAC
>Ga0308163_10001154_pt1 | contig 31936 bp, 31 predicted proteins | sample PhyTR1_FD_201037 | JGI IMG/M metagenome (GOLD analysis project Ga0308163, IMG submission 201037) | Phyllosphere microbial communities from UC Gill Tract Community Farm, Albany, California, United States - DLSLT.R1 | ecosystem: Host-associated > Plants > Phyllosphere > Unclassified | place: USA... | reverse complement strand
AAGCTCAAGGAACTGTGGAGCTTCACGATGAAGACCTGGTTCACCGAGGGTGAGGATGATCCGCGCATTACGCTGATCAAGTTCGCGCCGACCTATGGTTACTATTGGGATAACAAGCATGGTCGCGCGGTGGCGGGCGTGAAGATGCTGATTGGCGCGGTGATCGGCAAGACGCTCGACGATTCGATCGAAGGTCGCCTGGATCTGTGATGGCGTAAGCCGCGGGCGGAGCGCGGCGGATTACGCTGCGCTAATCCGCCCTACGTGGTTTAGATTTTGGATAGGCCGCGCCGCATTCGTGGACCAGATTTTGAACGGGTCGCATGACATTCGTGGTTTAGATTTTGGATAGGCCGCGTCGCATTCGTGGACCAGATTTTGAACGGGGCGCATGACATTCGTGGTTTAGATTTTGGATAGGCCGCGTGGCATTCGTGGACCAGATTTTGGCCGGGCCGCATGGCATTCGTGGTGCAGATGTTGGACCGGTCGCATGACATCCGTGGAGACACGTAGGGCGGATTAGCCGAAGGCGTAATCCGCCACGATCCGCCAGCGACCAGCGCTTACCCCAACTGGAAATTGATCGGCACCAGCGCGTACACCGGAATGGCCTTGCCATCTTCGAGATACGGTTTGTACAACGCGCGCAGCACGGCCTGGCGGCCGGCTTCATCGAGTTTCTCGGAACCCGACGATTTTTGAATCGTCACTTGCTCCGCTTGTCCTTTTTCCCCGATCAGCACACGCAGCATCACGACGCCGCTCTCGCCCAGGCGACGGGCCATGCTCGGGTACACCGGCTGCGGCGCGCGGATATATTCCACGCCAGTGATGGTTTTCGGCGCCGCGGGCGCTGCCGGCGCTGGCGTCGGCGGCGCCACCGGACCGGCGACCGCCGGCGTCGATGGCTGGTTGGTGCGCGGCGTCGGCGGGGCGACGGTGATCGTCGGCTCCACCTGCGGCGTGGCCAGCTGCGGCATCGGCGGAATGTAGGTCGGCGTCAGCTTCACGACCGGCACCGTCTTCGGCGGCGGCGGGGCCGGCTTGAGCGGTTCGGGCGAAGCGACAAAGGTCACGGTCACGATCTTCGGCATTACGGCGACGGCGATTTTGCTCATCATCCCAGAATTGATCGCGTAAAACATCAACGCATGACCCACAACGATCGCCGCCAGTGGCGCGAACCGGCGGCCGCGCGCTTTTATTTGGCGCAGCCCGGCGTCGTTCACGGACAGCGAAGGCGCCGTCCGGCTATAGGTCATGGTGTTCATAATTAGTTGGTGAAGACGGGACGCTTCAGCACGGTTTCTTTGATCTCTGCGGTGGCCTGGATCGTTGCCAGATGCTCGTTGAGGATTTGTTCGGCGCAGTCAAAGCATTGACCGCAGCAGGTCGATACGCCGAGATCGCGGCGCAGTTCTTCGATCGAGGCCACGCCCAGCTCCACGGCTTGACGGATTTCACGATCAGATATGTTGTTGCAGACACATACAATCATTACGCACCTTCTGGCTAGCTGCTAAAAAAGGGGGCGTTCCACCCCAACAAGAGCAATAAAGACATGATTGCAGGTAACTTAATGCGAATCATTATCATTAATCGTATACTGCCTCAACTTGACGGCCGATGCAAGCGTAAATAGTAGTAATTCGCATTACCGTTTATAATGCTAGTATCTTATTTCCGGCGAGAACGCGCTCTTGCGAACCGCCGGACGCGTCGCCGCCCTCCGGTGGCGCATCCTGACCGGACTTAGCTCATGATGCCTGCTGTTCCCCTGATCACCCTGGACGCGCTGACGACCGGCGCTTTCGCCACCGTGGTGCACGTTTCCGCTGGCGATGCCGCCGACGACGGCGCCGGTCTGGCGCGGCGCCTGATGGAGCTGGGTTTCGTCCCCGGCGAAAAGGTCCGCTTGCTCAAGCGCGGCATGCCCGGCGGCGAGCCGCTGGCCATCAAGGTTGGCAATTCCACTTTTGCGTTGCGCCGCTTCGAAGCCGCGCTGATTTCGATTCAACCGGACCAATAAACAATGGGTGCAGTAGAAAACCTGGTGCCGCAGGCGCCGATGACATCCCAAGTGCCCATCGTGGCCCTGCTGGGTAATCCGAATTGCGGCAAGACCGCCTTGTTCAATCGTCTGACCGGCTCGCGCCAGAAGGTCGCCAACTACGCCGGCGTGACCATCGAGCGCAAGGAAGGCGCGTTTAGTTCGCCCAATGGCCACGGCTTCCGCGTGCTCGACCTGCCGGGCGCCTACAGCCTGTCGGCCCACACGCCGGACGAGGAAATCACGCGCGACGTCGTCGCCGGCCTGCGCGCCGGCGAGGCCGCGCCGGACGTCGTCGTCTGCGTGGTCAACGCCACCAACCTGCGCCTGAATCTGCGCCTGGTGCTGGAGATCAAACGTCTGGGCCTGCCGATGGTGCTGGCGCTGAACATGGTCGACGTGGCCAAGAAGCGCGGCATCGAAATCGACGCCGACCTGCTGGCCGACGAATTGGGCATGCCGGTGGTGGAGACGGTGGCGGTGCAGGCCGGCGGCGAGAAGTCGCTGGTGCGCGCGCTTGAGCTGATGCTGCCGCTGGCGGCGGCGAAACCGAATCCGCTGTCGGCGATCGACGCCGTCTCGGTCGAGGACACGCAGCGCGAAGTGCGCCGCATCCTGGCCGCCGTCAGCAACGACGTCCACGACACCGGCAACCTGACCGAAAAAATCGACAACGTGGTGATGCACCCGGTGGCCGGTCCGATCATTCTGGCGCTGTTGATGTTCCTGGTGTTCCAGGCGGTGTTCAGCTGGGCGGCGGTGCCGATGGAAATGATCTCCGGCGGCGTGGAAAGCCTGGGCAAGGTGCTGGGCGCCTATCTGCCGGACGGCATGCTGCGCAGCCTTCTGGTGGAAGGCATCATGGGCGGCGTCGGCAGCGTGCTGGTGTTCCTGCCGCAGATTCTGATCCTGTTCTTCTTCATCCTGATGCTGGAGGACTGCGGCTACCTGCCGCGCGCCGCCTTCCTGCTGGACCGCCTGATGGGCGGCGTGGGCTTGTCGGGCCGCGCCTTCATCCCGCTGCTATCGAGCTTTGCGTGCGCCATTCCCGGCGTGATGGCCGCGCGCACGATCCAGAACAAACGCGACCGCCTGGTGACGATCATGATCGCGCCGCTGATGACGTGTTCGGCGCGCTTGCCGGTGTACGCGCTGGTGATCGCCGCCTTCATTCCGGAGCGCGAAGTGGGCGGCTTCATGAGCCTTCAGGGGCTGGTGCTGTTCATCCTGTACTTTGCCGGCATCATCTCGGCGATGGCGGTGGCGTACTTCATGAAGCGCGCCATGGGCTCGATGCACAAGCAGCCGCTGATGCTGGAGCTGCCGGCTTACCACTGGCCGCACATGCGCAACCTGGCCCTGGGCCTGTGGGAGCGCGCGCGCATCTTCCTGACGCGCGTCGGTACCGTGATTCTGACGTTGATGATTTTGGTCTGGTTCCTCAGCACCTTCCCGGGCGCACCGGAAGGCGCCACGCATCCGCCTATCTATTACAGCGTCGCCGGCATGATCGGCCGCGCTTTGGAATACGTGTTCGCGCCGATCGGCTTCAACTGGCAGATCTGCATCGCGCTGGTGCCGGGCATGGCGGCGCGTGAAGTGGCCGTTGGCGCGCTGGGCACCGTGTACGCGCTGTCGCAGAGCGGTGACGACCTGGCGCAGTCGCTGACGCCCATCATCGCCGCATCTTGGGCGCTGCCGACGGCGCTGTCGCTGCTGGCGTGGTATGTGTTCGCGCCGCAGTGCTTGTCGACGTTGAGCGTGGTGCGTCGCGAGACCAACAGCATTCGTTATCCGTTGCTGATGGCGGGGTATATGTTCGCGCTGGCGTACGTGGCGTCGTTCCTGACGTACCGTATCTCGCTGGCGTTGATGGCCTGATGGCCTGAGAAGTCGACAGGAGACTGATATGTGGCAGCAGATTATCGTAGGATTGATCGTCGCGGCGGCGGTGCTGCACTTTTGCACCAAGTATCTGCCTGCGGCGTGGCGGCAGCAGATCGTGTATTTCCTGACGCGGCGCGGGTTCGATCAGAACAAGCTCGCCAAGTTGTTCAAGACGCAGGCCAACTGCGGCGATGGTTGCGGCAGCTGCGGCTCGTGCGAGACGTCGGCGCCGGCGGCGTCGTCCACTTCATCGTCCACGGATTCCTCGACGCCGCACAAGCGCGTCATCAAGCTGCACGTGCAGCGCTGACGTTATCGCGGCGCATAAATAGCCCCAGCCGCGCGCGTTGGACCGGCCAGGTTTTTCACCGCCTCAAACGTCGGCCCGAAGGCGCCCATGACGACCTGCAAGCCGGTGAGCGCCTCGACTTGTGCGACAAAGTTCCCCGCGTCGATGATAGCGCCCGGTTCCAAGATCGGCCTGGCAGTTCCCAGCAGCTTAGTTAGTCTGGCCTGGTGGTTCAAATCAGGGCCGGCGCTTGCGCGCAGTTCGATGATACGGCCATCCGCACCGCGCCGGCAAAGCTGCGCGTCATGCCCCTCTACCGGCGCCTCGTACGCCGTGCACCAAGCAAGTCCGGGCGCGCGGTCGAACACGTCGAGATGGCTGATCAGCAGTCCGTCGAGCCGACCCACCACCGACAGCGCGTAACGAAGCAGCACGGCGTCAGGATGCCCCCGGCGAAAATCCCCCTGCCATCCGCCAGAGACATTGTGCGGCTCGGGAAGCGAGGACAAACCGGTATCGTGCGTCGGTAGCGGACCGTCGCCGTGTCGCGTTAAATAGCTGCGCAGCGCCCCGAGATGACGTATTTTCGTGTGTAGTCCCGCGTCGGCGGCGACCGCCTCGACCGATGACGCGTGGACGGTGCTCCAAGTGGTATGGGGATGAAAGCCGCGCCATTCGTCGAGCAGGACGCCTTGCGCCCCCTCGAACACCACCGTTCCAGGCAAATGCAGTCGGCGCGCTACGTCGGCGCGCGTCGAGGGCCGTACAACCCGTACCAGCTCCATCGACCGCTCAAGCCACTGTCGCCCCATCCGGGCATCACACAGGACCGCACGCTCGCGCTGGTATTCGACGGCGTTGGCCGATGCCCGGCAAACCGGTTCGAAAGCGGCTAGCAGGTTGGACCTGATCGCTTCAAGTTTGGACAAGGCAGTTCGATGTGTCAAATCGCCGTAGCGCAGCGTCAGTTCCGGGTGGTCGATATCCAGCCGGACCGTTTCGCCGACGCCTACGCCACAACTGCCATGTCGACCGTTTGCCCGCGCCAGCTCGCGCATCCGGCCCGCAGCCTGGTGGAACGGCGTGGTCAGCCTGCACCGCCCGTCGATGATCAACCGATCCAAGCCGTCATCCACGCCGGACCGCCGCAGGTATTCGTTTTCAACCAACAGGGCGGTCGGGTGGACGAACACCGGATAGGCCAGCAGCGTGACGACGCCAGGATTGAAGCTGCCCGCACCGAACTGCGAAAAGGTGTGGTGCCGTCCATCGGGCAGCACCACGTTATGTGCCGCTTGGGCGCCACCATTGAAGCGCACGACGGTGCGCGCGCCCAGCTCCCGGCACAACGCGTCGACGAACAGACCCTTGCCGCAATCTCCGAAGCCGAGGCCGAGCACCGAGACAAGTTGGGTCGACATTGATCCGGTCAGCCGAACAAGCGTTTCCACCAGCGGCTGGGGCCGTCAGGTGTCCCGCCGAATGCATGCGGCCTGCGGGCAGCGGCCGGGTCGAGCAAGGCTGCGTAAGGACTCAGTGTGCGAACGATCGCCGAGACGCTGTCGCCGGCGATGCCGTTGTTCACCAGCGTGCCCGCTAGGCTAGCCATGTCCGGAATGGTTTTTTCAGTCAGAGCCACGATCGATGCGGCCACCGCGCACGCGTCTTCAGGCGCCTCCATGCAGATCACATGGTCGCCAAGGAGGTCGCGCCAGCGCCGTTCGCAGCGCTGGCGGCGTTTCAGGTCGGGGATCAGGAAAAAGATGTGGAAGGTCTCGGCGGCTGCGGCGATCACTTCTTCGATCGGGATATCGCTATCGAGCTTGTCGTCGATGAGCGTGTTGACTTGATGGTGTGAGACCGCTGGATATGGCAGCTCGTCGCCGGTCAGGAACAGATAACCCTTCTTCTTGCGCTTGGCCCAGCAATCCATGTCGGTGTGCTGGGCGGCGACGTAGAACGCCAGTTCGTAGCTTTCCTCGCCGCTGCCGCCACCGCCGCCTTCGAGGTAGGTCCAGGTCAGCCACTGGTCCATCAGTTCCGCCGTTGATTCGAACTGACCTACTTGCAGCGACGCGTCGTCGGAGGTAGCGTCGCCGATGGCCATGAATAGCAGTTGCGGGTCTTGCACGCCGCAGGCCGACAGCAGATTCATGAAGGTCGGTAGTTCGCGGGTGGCGAGAATTTCAGGAATATCGCCCATCGATCCGGTGACATCGAGTGCGAAGACGATGCCAAGCGAGTGCGGATGATCGGCGTTGTCGCGCGCCTCGCGCACTCCCATTCCGTGAGGGTCCATCAAGGCATGGCATCCGCGTTGGGTGAACACCTCGTGGCGCGAGGCCGACGCGCGGTCGGCGATGATGGCCGCGTGCGCGGCGTGCGAGTAGTTACCGTGTCCCATGAGGTTCCTTTGCTTATCGTGATGGAGTGGGGAAGAATGGAATGAAGCGCGGCGCGCCGAATGCCGCGCTGGCCGCCGCTTTGAGCGCGTCGTCGATGCCTGCGGCGCCGGTCCGTGCGCACCACGCAATGTCCTCGCAGGCGTTTTTCAGCAGTGCCGCCAACGGCGCCGGCAAGCCGGGACCGATCGGTGGCTCGTCCTCGCCGCCGTGCAGCAGACTGCGGATCGACCACGCCGCTTGCATCAGGTCGCGCGCAGGCGTGGCATGCGCGTCGCGCCGCTGTGCATCGGCCCAGCCGATGATCAGGATGCCGTGGTCGCCCGGATGCACCAGCAGATGTTCGGGGCCTAGCCGCCCGTGCACCCAGCCGGCATCGTGCACGTAGGCCAGCACTTCCAGAATGCGGCGCCACATCCATACCGCATGGCGCGGATCGACGCCGGTTGGGTAGTGACGGCGCACCGCCGCCAGACTGCCCCAGTAGCCTACAGGGCTGCGCAACAGCAGTGCGTCGGTGTGGGTTACGCCGTCCGTGGTTGCTTTTCCCTGGCCTGCCAGTTGCGGCAAGCGCTGGGAAAAGTAGGCGGCGCCCGGGCGCGCGGCATCCTGTAGTTCCCGCAGGATGTCGGCCTCCCGATGCAACCGGCCGGGCGGGCCGTCTTCGTGCGCCAGCTTGAGCGTGATCCGCTCCGGCATGGGTCCCAGGCGCTCGGCCAGCGAGACCTTTGCGCTGGTGCCATGGCCGAGCGGCAGGAGTCTCCGATACCGTTCACCATTGCAAGTGACCGCTCCACCGCCCGCGCTGTCGAGTGCAGCAGCCCGGGAACGCATGTAGGCTTCCCTGAATGACGCCGCCTTGACGATTTTGACAGCGTGGGTCACTTCAGCCGAGCAGTAGGTGCACACCACGGTGCGCCACTGGGCCTGCCGGGGCAACGGCGCACCACATTGGGGGCAGATGAGGGTGACAGGATTCATCGGGTTGTGTGGAGGTGACGAAAAGCGGATCGCAAATGCGAGCCGGACGCGACACTTTACCCGAATTGGCAGTGACAGCGACCACGACCTGCGCAAACCTGCTTGTTTTGACCGCCAGCGGCGTTCAGCTCACCTTTGCATGCGGTCGTGCAACACATCCGTGTTTGGTTCGGCTAGTGTCTAGAGGTTTGATTTACTAACCTTCGAGACTAAGATTAATCATGGCGATCACCTACGATCCCGCGAAAGACAGGCTTAACCGGAAAAAGCACGGAGTTTCGCTGGCTGTAGCTACTGACTTTGAATGGGAAACCGCGGTCATTTGGACAGATCATCGTTTCCATTACAACGAACCTCGTGAATGCGGTTTGGGGCTAGTTGGCAAGACCTGTATTTCATCGTATTTGTTCAGCAAGGTAGCAATGAGCGCATCATCAGCTTGCGCAAGGCGACCAGAACGGAGGTAAGAAATTATGCGACATATCGAACGTGAAATTATTCCACCAACAGATGAGGAAGACGTGGCAATCACCGCCGCCGCTCTTTCCGACCCCGATGCATTGCCTCTGACGGAGGAGCAGCTTTCGCAGCTTCGGCCATGGCGTTTGCGCCTACTGCCGCCGCCTGGCTCCCCTAAAGTATCGCTGAAAATAGACTACGACGTTGACCTGATCAACGTCTTCAAACGCACCGGCGATGGATGGGAAGCCGGCATGAACGCGGTACTGCGCGAGTGGGCGATGCGCCGGGGCTACCTGCCGTTCCCTGACTAGCACAACGGATTGAACGACTCCGCCTGCGCCATCGGCCAGTACAAGCCGAACACCGGCGGCAGGCGCGCCAGCTGGCTCGGGTCGAGCAGCTGGCCGGCCTCCAGATACGGCAGCAGCTGCGACACCAGCTTGACCTGGTTGGCCGAGATGCGCCGCACCAGATGGCGCGGCTTCAGCTGCGACGGATGCGTCAGGCCGGCGGCGGCGATCAGCTGCGCCAGCGCGGCCATGGTGTTTTGATGGAAGTGGGTCACACGCAGTATCTTGTCGGGCACCACCAGCGCCCGTTGCCGGTTCTGGTCCTGCGTGGCGACGCCGGTCGGGCATTTGTCGGTATGGCAGCTTTGCGACTGGATGCACCCGAGCGCGAACATGAAGCCGCGCGCGGAATTGCACCAGTCGGCGCCGATGGCGATGATGCGGGCGACGTCGAATGCGGTGATGATCTTTCCTGAAGCGCCGATCTTGATCTTGTCGCGCAAGTTGGCGCCGACCAGCGTGTTATGCACCAGCAGCAGCGCTTCCTGCAGCGGCGTGCCGACATGGTCGGTGAATTCCAGCGGCGCGGCGCCGGTGCCGCCTTCGCCGCCGTCGACGACGATGAAGTCGGGCGTGATGCCGGTCGCCAGCATCGCCTTGACGATGCCGAAAAATTCCCACGGGTGGCCGATGGCGAGCTTGAAGCCGGTCGGCTTGCCGCCCGACAGATTGCGCAGCCGGTCGATAAAGGCCAGCATTTCGAGCGGGGTGCTAAACGCCGAATGGCTCGACGGCGAGACGCAGTCCACGCCCAGCGTCACGCCGCGCGTGGTGGCGATTTCGATGGTCACCTTGGCGCCCGGCAGCACGCCGCCGTGTCCCGGCTTGGCCCCCTGCGAGAGCTTCAATTCGATCATCTTCACCTGCGGCGAGGTGGCGTTGGCGACGAAGTTCGCCTCCGAGAAGCGGCCGTCGGCGTCGCGGCAGCCGAAGTAGCCGGAGCCGATTTCCCATACCAGGTCGCCGCCGTTCTGGCGGTGATAAGGACTGATGCTACCCTCGCCGGTGTCGTGCATGAAGCCGCCGGCCTTGGCGCCGCCGTTGAGCGCCAGGATGGCGTTGGCCGACAGCGCGCCAAAACTCATCGCCGAGATGTTGAACACGCTGGCCGAATACGGCTGCGCGCGCGGGCAGTCCGGGTGGTTGCCGATCTCGATGCGGAAGTCGTGGCCCTGTTCCTGGGCCGGCACGATCGCGTGATTGATCCATTCGTAGCCGGGCGCGTAGACGTCGAGCTGGGTGCCGAAGGGCCGTTTGTCGGTGTCCATCTTGGCGCGCTGGTAGACGATGCTGCGTTGGTTGCGCGAGAACGGCGCGGCCACCGTGTCGTCCTCCAGCAGATATTGGCGGATCTCGGGACGGATCGCTTCAAAAAAGAAGCGGAAGTGCGCCAGGATCGGATAATTGCGGCGCAGCGCGCGCTTGGTTTGCAGCACGTCGGTGACGCCGACCACCGTGAGCGCGGCGGCGGTCAGCGGGATCCACCACGGTGCCCCGAGCGCTAGCGACACGAGCAGGGTAACGACGACGGCGACAAAGGCGAGGTAGCGCGGGGAAAACAGATTCATGGATGGTCCGGATGGCGGCGGCTAATGAGCCAGTGTACTGCTGTTTCTCCAGGGAATCCATTACCGATCGGTCAGGGCGTGCGGCGGTCAATAATGCTAAGCTTGCATGATCGCGGCGCACGGCCGTTCTTTTCGGGAAACCACCATGATCGTTGTCCACCACCTCAATAATTCACGCTCGCAGCGCGTGCTCTGGCTGCTCGAGGAACTGGGGCTGGATTACGAGATCGTGCGCTACCAGCGCGATCCGAAGACCATGCTGGCGCCGCCGGAGCTGCGCGCCATTCATCCACTGGGCAAGTCGCCGGTGATTACCGACAACGGCGTGGTGGTGGCCGAGTCGGGCGCGATCGTCGAGTATCTGGTCGAGACCTACGGCAACGGCCGCCTGGTGCCGCCGGCCGGCACCGCCGAGCGTCGCCGCTGGACCTACTTCCTGCACTTCGCCGAGGGCTCGGCGATGGCGCCTTTGTTGATGAAGCTGGTCTTCGACCGGGTCGAGACCAGCCCGGCGCCGTTTTTCGTCAAGCCGATCGCCAAGGCCATCGCGAACAAGGTCAAGGGCAGCTACATCCTGCCGCAGATCGAGGCGCAGCTTATTTACCTGGAAAATGAACTGGCCGCCGCGCCATGGTTCGCCGGCGCCGAGTTCAGCGCTGCCGATATCCAGATGAGTTTTCCACTGGAGGCGGCCGAAGCGCGCGGCGGGCTCGACGCCACTCGCCCCAGGCTGACCGATTTCCTCAAGCGCATCCACGCACGCCCGGCCTTCCAGCGCGCGATCGAGCGCGGCGGGCCGTATGAGCTATTGAAGTAAGGGGCGGGCCACGTCGGGTAAAATGGTGGCTTGATCAAGCCCGGATGATGTTAAACATGGGTAGACTCCTTGCCATCGACGGCCTCAATATCGTGCGCCGCGTCTACGAAGCCAGTCCCGAACCCGATAGCGCCGAGAAGGCCGATATCGCGCTGCGCCACGCGCTGTCGTCGTTCCGCACGCTGCTGCACGACCACGAACCGACCCACGTACTGCCGGCCTTCGACTTTGGCGGGCGCACTTGGCGCCACGACCTGTACGCCGGCTACCGCGAGGGCCGCGCGCCGATGCCGACGCCGCTGCGCGAGGCGCTGCCGGCTTTCTACGACAAGCTGGCCGGCTTCGGCATGCACGTCGTATCGCTGCCCGAGGTCGAGGCCGACGACGTGATCGGCACCGTGGTGCTGCGCTGGCTGGCCGACGGCCGCGGCGAGGCCACCATCGCCACCACCGACAAGGACCTGCACGGCCTGATCGCCCACGGCGCCCGCGTGTGGGACCATTTCAAGAGCGAATGGCACGACCATGCCTGGGTCGAGCAGAAGTGGGGCGTGCCGGCCGAGCAGTTGCCCGACCTGCTGGCGCTGATGGGCGACGTCACCGACTCGATTCCCGGCGTGTCCAAGGTGGGCGTCAAGACGGCGGCCCGACTGTTGCGTACTTACGGCAATCTCGACGCCATCATGGCCGGGGCCGGCATTCTGAAGGACACGCTGGGCGAAACTCTACGAAAAGAGCGCGAAATGCTGTATCTTTCCAGACAATTGGTGCAATTGAAAACAGATGTGCGGGTCGGCGTGACCTGGAATATGCTGGCCTGGGACCGGCAGTAGCCGCTGGCGCGCACACTCAACAGAACAAGGTTTGCAAGATGTTAAAAGCGGTCATTATCGATTCCAGCGCGGTCGCGCGCGGCCTGCTCAACACGGTGCTGCTCGACGGCGGTTACGACGTGGTGGGCCAGAGCCACACCTGCGCCGCCGGGCTGGCGCTGCTGATTAAGTTCAACCCGCACATTGTCTGCATCGCCCGCGAGCAGATGGAAAACGGCGAGGACGTGGTGCGCGAAATCCGGACCAAGTGGCCCAAGACGCTGATCTTCATGGTCTCGAGCGAATTCGACGCCGCCACCATCCAGGCCGCGCACGCGATGGGTGTGAGCGGCTTTATCGTCAAGCCGTTCAAGGCCGACACGGTGCTCAACACGATCCGCAACGTGGTCATCGCAATGGTCAAGCGCCAGCGCGCCGCGATGGCTGAGAAGGACGCCGCGCCGGAAGCCGGCGAGGGCGGCGAAGCTTAACCCGCAACCCGCACATCGATGGGGTCTGACCCCACTGGGTCAGACCCCGGGCTGCGGGCTACGGGTTCGGGTTACCGGACCGCGAAGGTCGAGCTGTCGATGATGCCGCCGCCCAGGCACACGTCGCCGTCGTACAGCACGGCCGACTGGCCGGGCGTGACCGCCCACTGCGCATCCATGAATTTCAACGCGAAGTCCGAGTCGCCCTCGGGCGCGATCTCGCACGCCACGTCGGCCTGGCGGTAGCGCGTCTTGGCCGCCATCGCGCGCGGCGACGGCGCTTCGCCGGCGATCCAGCTGGCCTGGTCGGCGCGCAGGTCCGACGACAGCAGCCACGGATGCTCGTGACCCTGCACGATGTACAGCGTGTTGCTGGCCACATCCTTGCGCGCCACGTACCAGGCGTCGCTGCTGCCGTCCGGGTTCTTGTACGCTTTCATGCCGCCGACGCCGATGCCCTTGCGCTGGCCCAGCGTGTAGAACGACAGGCCCACGTGCTCGCCCACCGTCTTGCCGTCGTCGGTCTTCATCGGTCCCGGTTTGTACGACAGGTAGCGGTTTAAAAATTCGCGGAACGGGCGCTCGCCGATGAAGCAGATGCCGGTCGAATCCTTCTTGGCCGCGTTGGGCAGTTTGAGTTTTTCGGCGATCTGGCGCACTTCGGTTTTCGGGATCTCGCCCAGCGGGAACAGGGTCTTCGACAACTGCGCCTGGTTCAGGCGGTGCAGGAAGTAGCTCTGGTCCTTGGTGTGGTCGACGGCCTTGAGCAGCTCGAACTTCTCGCCGTTCTGGCGCACGCGCGCATAGTGGCCGGTGGCGATCAAATCGGCGCCCAGGTGCATCGCGTGGTCGAGGAAGGCCTTGAATTTGATCTCGGCGTTGCACAACACGTCCGGGTTGGGCGTGCGGCCGGCCTGGTATTCGCGCAGGAAGTCGGCGAACACGCGGTCCTTGTATTCGCTGGCGAAGTTGACCGCCTCGATATCGACGCCGATGACGTCGGCCACGCTGGCCGCGTCGATCCAGTCCTGGCGCGTCGAGCAGTATTCGGAGTCGTCGTCGTCTTCCCAGTTTTTCATGAACAGGCCGACCACGTCGTAGCCCTGCTCCTTGAGCATCCAGGCCGCGACCGAGGAATCGACTCCGCCCGACATACCGATCACGACTTTTTTCTTGCTCATTACTTTTCCAGCCTTCTATCCATTAGCGGTGCTCACCGCCTCCTTGAACACGGAGGCGTGTGTTTGTATCAGTTCCAGCGGGGCGCGGCGCCCGGCCAGGTATTCGTCGACGCATTGCAGCACCGTGGGGCTGCGGTGACGGTCGGCGCAGGCGGCCAGCTCGTCGCGCGTGAGCCACATGGTGCGCAGGATGCCCTCGTCGAGCGGGCGGTCGTGCTGCGCGCCCGGCGTGCCGCAGAACGTGAAGCGCAAATACGTCACTTCCTCGCCGGTGCGATTGGACGTGTAGCGCGACATGTACATGCCCACCAGCGCCGTCGGTGTGAAGTCGTACGCCGTCTCTTCCAGCGTCTCGCGGATCACCGCCTGCTCGAGCGACTCGAACGGGTCGAGGTGGCCGGCCGGCTGGTTAATGCGGATGCCGTCGCTGGTCTCTTCTTCGATCAGCAGGAATTTGCCATCTTTTTCGACGATGGCGGCAACAGTAACAGAGGGTTTCCAGATACGCGGCATGAGTCATCCTTGAAAGAGCCGACATTTTAGCCTGTTCCGGACGTTTGGTTTGAAACCCCGATGGCTAAAAGATGAGTTCGTGTTGAACAAAAACAAGGTTTGTGCGGATAAACCGTGATTGACCGCGTGGTTTGCGCCAGATCCAGCATTTTCGACGGTATTTCATGATAAATAGTCATAAATGGTGTGATAAAACCGATATGTATTGATAAATACACATTCAGTATGATGGTTCCCCGGACCGCCGCAGGCCCGGCATTTCCGTGTTAGATTCTAGTCAGTTTGTTAATCATTGGAGGCACCATGAGAATAAGCGTACCGGCCGAGACAAGGCCAGGGGAGACACGGGTCGCGGCCACACCCGAAACAGTCAAGAAGCTGGTAGCCAAACACGAGATACTGGTGCAGTCGGGCGCCGGGCTGGCCGCCTCGGTCACCGACGAGGCCTACGTGACGGCCGGCGCCCGGATCGTCGATGCGGCCGAGGCCTACTCGGCCGACGTGGTGCTCAAGGTACGCGCCCCCAATGCCGAAGAACGCGCGCACATCAAAGCCGGCACCGTGGTGATCGGCATGCTCAACCCCTTTGACGCCGACAACAACGCGGCCATGGCTGCCGCCGGCCTGCAGGCCTTCGCGCTCGAGGCGGTGCCGCGCATCACGCGCGCGCAGTCGATGGACGTGCTGTCCTCGCAGGCCAACATCGCCGGCTACAAGGCGGTGCTGGTGGCGGCCAACACCTACCAGCGCTTCATGCCGATGCTGATGACGGCGGCCGGCACGGTCAAGGCGGCGCGGGTGCTGATCATGGGCGTCGGCGTGGCCGGGCTGCAGGCGATCGCCACGGCCAAGCGGCTCGGCGCCGTGATCGAGGCGTCCGACGTGCGCCCGCCGGTCAAGGAGCAGGTCGAATCGCTGGGCGCCAAATTCATCGACGTTCCCTTCATCACCGACGAGGAAAAAGAGATCGCGCAGGGCGTGGGCGGCTACGCGCGGCCGATGCCGGCCGACTGGATGCGCCGCCAGGCGGAGCTGGTGCACGAACGCGCCAAGCTGGCCGACATCATCATCACCACCGCGCTGATACCGGGGCGGCCGGCGCCGGTGCTGATCTCCGAGGAGACGGTCAAGGCCATGAAGCCGGGTTCCGTGATCGTCGACCTGGCGGTGTCGCAGGGCGGCAACTGCCCGCTGTCGGAACTGAATAAAACGGTGGTCAGGCACGGCGTGCATATCGTCGGCGAGCCCGATCTGGCGACCCTGGTGGCGGCCGACGCGTCGGCGCTGTATGCGCGCAACGTACTCGATTTCCTCAAGCTGATCATCGACAAGGACGACAGATTGGTGATCGATCGCGAGGACGAAATCATCAAGGCGACCTTGCTGTGCGCCGGCGGCGAACTCTTAAGAAAATAAAAGGAGACATCATGGAAGTGAGCCACACCATCATCAATCTCATCATCTTCGTGCTGGCGATCTACGTCGGCTACCACGTGGTCTGGACCGTCACGCCGGCGCTGCACACGCCGCTGATGGCCGTAACCAACGCCGTTTCGGCGATCATCATCGTTGGCGCCATGCTGGCCGCCTCGCTGACCGAGGGCGTGATCGGGCAGGTCGCCGGCACCGTCGCCGTGGCGCTGGCCGCCGTCAATGTGTTCGGCGGCTTTTTGGTCACGCAGCGCATGCTCGAGATGTTCCGCAAGAAGGAGCCCAAGGCCAAGCCAGCCGCCAAGCCGGGAGATCACGCATGAACTTCATCTCCATGAACCTGGTGACGATGATGTACCTCATCGCATCGGTGTGCTTTATCCAGGCGCTCAAGGGGCTGTCGTCGCCGGGCACCGCGCGCACCGGTAACGCCTTCGGCATGTCCGGCATGGCGATCGCCGTGGTGACGACCATCGCGCTGATCCTCAAGCTGCGCGCGGACGCGGTGGCCGCCGGCGTGGGCGCCGGGAGCGGCATGGGTCTCGGCCTGGTGCTGATCGGCGTGGTGGTCGGCGGCGGCATCGGCGCGGTGCTGGCTAAAAAAGTAGAGATGACCAAGATGCCGGAGCTGGTGGCGGCGATGCACTCGCTGATCGGTCTGGCGGCGGTGTGTATCGCGGTGGCGGCGGTGTCGGAGCCGCACGCCTTCGGCATCGCGGCGGTCGGCACGCCGCTGCCGTTCGGGAACCGCATCGAGCTGTTCATCGGCACCTTCGTCGGCGCCATCACCTTCTCCGGATCGGTGATCGCCTTCGGCAAGCTGTCGGGCAAATACAAGTTCCGCCTGTTCCAGGGCGCGCCGGTCAGCTTCGCCGGCCAGCACATGCTCAACCTGGTCCTGGCGATCGTCATGGTCGGCCTCGGGCTGGTGTTCTGCTTTGCCGGCGGCGTCGAGCCGGCGTGGACGCCGTTCCTGGTCATGACCGCGATCGCCTTCGTGCTGGGCGTGTTGATCATCATCCCGATCGGCGGCGCCGACATGCCGGTGGTGGTGTCGATGCTGAACTCCTACTCCGGCTGGGCTGCGGCGGGCATCGGCTTCTCGCTCAACAACGCGATGCTGATCATCGCCGGTTCGCTGGTCGGCTCCTCCGGCGCGATCCTGTCGTACATCATGTGCAAGGCGATGAACCGGTCGTTCTTCAACGTGATACTGGGCGGTTTCGGCGGGGCGCCGGCGGAGGCGGGCGGCGGCGGGGCCAAGGAGCAGCGTCCGGTCAAGTCGGGATCGGCGGACGACGCGTCCTTCATCATGGCTAACGCGGAAAGCGTGATCATTGTGCCGGGCTACGGCCTGGCGGTGGCGCGCGCGCAGCATTCGCTCAAGGAGCTGGTCGAAAAGCTGACGCACAAGGGCGTGAGCGTGAAGTACGCGATCCATCCGGTGGCGGGGCGCATGCCGGGCCACATGAACGTGCTGCTGGCGGAGGCCGAGGTGCCGTACGACCAGGTGTTCGAGATGGAGGACATCAACGGCGAATTCGGCCAGACCGACGTGGTGCTGATTTTGGGCGCGAACGATGTGGTTAACCCGGCGGCCAAGGATCCAAAGTCGCCGATCGCCGGTATGCCGATCCTGGAGGCGTACAAGGCCAAGAGCATCATCGTCAACAAGCGTTCGATGGCATCCGGTTACGCGGGGCTGGATAATGAACTGTTCTATCAGGCTAATACGATGATGGTGTTCGGCGATGCCAAGAAGGTGATCGAAGACATGGTCAAGGCCGTCGAGTAGGGCGGATTAGGCGGAACGCCGTAATCCGCCATTGCGAGAGCCGCCGGGACGCATGCATTGGCGGATTACGCTGCGCTAATCCGCCCTTGGAGCGCGGTCGGATCAGCGGCGGCCGTACATCATCAACTCGGCCAGCAGACCGCGCGCGGGGCCGGCCATGTCGATCGCGGCCAGCGATAGGCCCAGCAGCGCCTGCGCCGGCGAGTCGTTGGCGAACACTCGGGCCATCGTGTCCGTCAGGCGCACCGTCGTGGTCCGGTCCTGCCGGCGAAGCTCGGTGAACTGCGCCAGCATCGCCGGCGTGGCGCCTTGCGCCAGCAGTCGCGCCAGCACCGTGACGTCGCGCAGTCCCAGATTCAATCCCTGTCCCGCGACCGGATGCAAGGTCTGCGCGGCGTTGCCGATGGCGACCGTTCGTGTCGTCGCGCGCGGATCGGCATTCAACCCAAGCGCGAAGGCCAGGCGCGGCGAGGCATGCGTGAAGCGGCCAACGCGCTCGCCGAACGCTTCGCCCAGCGCCGTCAGGAAAGCTTTGTCGTCCATCGCCTGCAAGGTAGTAGCCAACTCTGGCCGCACACACCACACCAGCGAATACTCGTCGCCCTGCGGCAGCAGCGCCAGCGGGCCTTGTTCGGTGAACCGTTCGAAGGCACGGTGCGCGATCGGCCGGCTGCTGCGCACCTGGGCGATGATCGCCGTCTGCCGGTAGTCACGCCGTTGCGAACGGTTTTCCTGATTGTCGAACAAGCCCCCTTCCGCCTGCACGACGATGGCGGCGTTCAACGATTTCGCTTCCCCGGTCGCGGTGTCGGTGATGGTCAGTACCACCGAATCGGAAAGTTCGTCGAGCGCTTCCACGCGGGCGGGGCGCAGCATCGCGATGCCGGCCCGTTCGCAGACCGCGCCCAACGCCGTCACCAGATCGCCGTAGCGGGTGACGTAGCCGAGCGCCGGCACTTTGTGCTCGTCGCGGTCGATCATGCTGCGGCCGAACTGGCCGCGACGCGAGACGTGGATTTGATGGATAGACGTTGCCGGCACGGGCCAGGCGCCGATTTCCTCGAGTATCTGGCGGCTGCCATACGACAGCGCGATCGAGCGCGGGTCTTTGCTGGCCTGCGCCAGCGACTTGGCGTCGATCAGCGTGATGCGCCCGGCAGGCACGCCGCGCCTGGCCAGCAGGGCCGCCAGCGCCATGCCGGCCGGCCCGGCGCCACAGATGGCGACGTCGCTATCGCTTTGAATATCCGTCATCGTTGCTGCATCACTTGTTCGATTTCCGTCACCGTCTTCGGCGCGGCCGCACTCAGGTTCGTGTGGCCGTCAACCGTCACGAGGACGTCGTCCTCGATGCGGATGCCGGTGTTCCAGTATTCTTCCGGCACGCCGTCGGCCGGCTGCACGTAGATGCCCGGTTCCACCGTCAGCACCATGCCCGGTTGCAGCGCACGCGAAGGTTTGCCGGCCGCGTTCACGTCGCGATACAGGCCGACATCGTGCACGTCCATGCCGAGCCAGTGGCCGGTGCCGTGCATGTAGAACCGCATATAGTGTTTGTTGGCGATGACGTCGTCCACGCCGCCGTGGGCATCCTTGTTCAGCAGCCCCAGGTCGAGCATGCCTTCGGACAGCACCCGCAAGGCCGCGTCGTGCGCGCCGGAATACGGCAGGCCCGGGGCGATGGCCGACAGCGCGGCCGATTGCGCCGCCAGCACCAGTTCATACAAGCGCTTTTGCGGCGCCGAGTAACGGCCGTTGACCGGATAGGTGCGGGTGATGTCTGACGCGTAGCCATCGAGTTCGCAGCCGGCGTCGATCAGTACCAGGTCCCCGTCTTTCGTTTGCGCGTTGTTGGCGCTGTAGTGCAGCACGCAGGCGTTGGCACCGCTGGCGACGATCGAGTTGTAGGCCGGCGCCTGGGCGCCGCTGCGGCGGAATTCGTACAGCAGTTCCGCCTCGATCTCATACTCGTACATGCCGGGACGCGAAGCGCGCATGGCCCGCGCGTGCGCGGCGCTGGAGATGGTGGCCGCGCGCAGCATGGTGGCCTGCTCGCCGTCGTCCTTCAACAGGCGCATCTCGTCGAGCAGCGGCAGCAGGTCGACCGCGCTGGCCGGCGGCGTGACGCCGGTGCGCGCCATGCGCCGCACGTTGCCCAGCCAAAGTTTGATTTGCGCGTCGAGCGCGGGATTGCTCGCCAGCGCGCAGTACAGCGCTGGCGCGTCGGCCAGCAGCTTGGTGATTTCGCCGTCCAGGTCTTCGACCGGATAGGCGGCGTCGAAGCCGAAGGCGGTGCGCGCGGCGTCCGGGCCGTGGCGGAAGCCGTCCCAGATCTCGCGCTCGACGTTCTTCTGGCGGCAAAACAGGATCGCGCGCGCGGGCGTGCCGTCGCCGCGCGCGGCCACCAGCACCACCACGCTTTCCGGCTCGGTAAAGCCGGTCAGGTAATAGAAATAGCTGTCGTGACGATATGGATAGTCGCTGTCGCTGTTGCGCGCCACCTCGGGTGCGGTGCCCAGCACGGCCACGGCGCCGGCCGGCATCGCCGCCAGCACGCGCGCGCGGCGTCCGGCATAGCTTGCCATCCCCGGCGGCGTGGCTGTCGACATCAGCGCGTGCCCCCGGCGCCGGGCGCCATTGATGCCAACGGCGCGTTCAGCTTCTCCAGCTGTGCGACGGTGCCGAGGTTGTGCCACTCGCCCTCATACACTTCGCCACCGACCTGTTTTTTGTCGATGAACGAGCGGATCAACGGTCCCAGCTTGGCGTGCTCGCCCGGCGCGATGCCATCGAACATGTCCGGCCGGTAGACGCCGATGTTACCGAAGGTCCATTTCGGCGCGCCTTCGTTGGTCAGCGAGTACATCGTCAGGCCGAAGTCGCCCTCCGGATGGAAGTCCGGATTGGGCACCAGGTACAGCCAGCAGACGTCGCGCTGGTCGGCCGGGTAGGGCTTGCCCCACATGTCCTCGTCCTTGAGCACATCCTTGACCTGCTCGAAGTCGAAGTACGGGCAGTAGATATCGCCCGACACGGCCACGAACGGCGCCTCGCCCAGCAGGTGGCGTGCGGTGGCGATGCCGCCGGCCGTCTCCAGCGCCGCCTGCTCGCGCGAGTACAGCAGCCTGGCGCCATACTTGCTGCCGTCGCCAAGCGTTTGCTCGATGACGTCGCCCAGGTGAGCGGTGTTGATGACGATCTCGGTGATGCCGGCGCGTACCAGGTTGACGATGTGCCAGACGATCAGCGGCCGGCCGCGCACCTTCAGCAGCGGCTTGGGACAGGTGTCGGTCAGCGGGCGCATGCGCTCGCCGCGCCCGGCGGCGAAGATCATGGCTTTCATCGGGCCCCCGTCAGAACGTGTAGCCGACTTGCGGCTGCTTGTCCTCGAGCGCGTCGAGCAGGCGCACCAGCGGCTTGAGGTCCTTGTACCGGTTGGCAGTCTTGCGCACGTAGTCCATCACGGTCGGCAGGTCGCCCAGGTATTGCTCCTTGCCGTCGCGGTGGTACAGGCGGCAGAACAGGCCCAGGATTTTCAGGTGCCGCTGCAGGCCCATGTACTCGAAGTCCTTGTAGAAGGCGTCGATGTCCTTGTTGACCGGCAGGCCGGCCGACTTGGCGTGCTGCCAGTAGCGGATCGCCCAGTCGAGCACCAGTTCCTCGTCCCATTGCACGTAGGCGTCGCGCAGCAGCGAGGCCAGATCGTAGGTGATCGGGCCGTACAGCGCATCCTGGAAATCGAGCACGCCCGGATTGCCGGCGTCCATCCACATCAGGTTACGCGAGTGGAAGTCGCGGTGCACATAGACCTGCTGCTGCGCCGTGACGTTGGCGAGGATGGCGTCGAATACGCCCTGCAGCTCGGCGCTTTGCTTGTCGGTCAGGGTCGCGCCCAGATGCTTGCCGATGTACCACTCGGGGAACAGATTCATTTCGCGCAACAGGAAGGCGCGGTCGTATTCGGGCAGCACGTCGGGCGTGCTGGTGGCCTGGAACCGCACCAGCGCCTCGAGCGCTTCGGCGTACATGGTCGAGGCGTTGTCGTGGTCGAGCACTTGCAGATAGGTCGTCACGCCCAAGTCTGACATCAGCATGAAGCCGCGCTCGTAGTCGGTGGCGACGATGCGCGGCACCGTGACGCCGGCCTGTGTGAGCATTTCGTCAACCTTGACAAAGCCCAGCACGTTTTCGCGCTCCGGCGGCGCGTCCATGACGATCAGGGTGGCGCCGAGCGCGCCGCAGTGCGCCGGCAGCACATCGACGCGGAAGTAGCGGCGGAAGCTGGCGTCGGCCGAGGCCGGGCGCGCCGTTGCCACATCGACTACATCGAGTGTCGCGAGCCAGGCGGTCAGCGCGGCCAGACGTGGATCGGTGGCCGGCGTGGAAGCGGGCGTTGCTTCAGATGTATCTGAAGTTAAATTCTGTAATAAAGACATTAAGCGAACCGTGGAAACCGGCGTAAGGTGAAGATTCCCATATAATAAGGGATTCAAATTAAAAAATCGCCTTTCATGGTGTTTCCTCCCTTCTTTTCATGAGTTGCATGCGCTGGCTACTGGCCCCCCCCACCACGCACCGCTGGGCGTATGCCCTGACCGCCATCGTCACTGTGTCGGCGGTGCCTTCGTACGCCTACGCCCAGGTCGCCGCGCCCAAGCCGCGCGCGCCGCGCGTGGAGGACCCCAACGCCGTCACCACCGTCAAGGCCGAGGACATCAGCGGACGCCCGGAGCGCGAGGTCGTGCTCGAACGTAATGCCGAGATCGTCAAGGACAAGACCAAGGTCCAGTCCGAGTACGCCTGCTTCCGCCAGGTCGAGAACGAGGTCGAGGCCAAGGGCGACGTCAGGATCTGGCGCTACGGCGACTACTACACCGGCACCGAGCTCAAGCTCAACATGGACTCGGGCAAGGGCTATATGCTCAGCCCGACCTACCGGATGCAGGCCAACAACGCCCAGGGCAGCGCCGAGCGCATCAACTTCATCAACGAGGACGAGGCGCAGGTCGTCAACGGCACCTACAGCACCTGCGAGGGCACCAATCCGGACTGGTATCTGCGCTCGAGCACGCTCAACCTCGATTCCGGGCGCGACGTCGGCACCGCCAGCCACACGGTGGTGTATTTCAAGGACGTGCCGATCCTGGGCACGCCGGCGCTGTCGTTCTCGCTGTCGGGCGCGCGCCGCTCCGGCTGGCTGTCGCCGACGCCGGGCGTGGGCTCGCGCACCGGTCCCGAGCTGGTGGTGCCGTATTACTTCAACATCGCCCCCAACCGCGACCTGACCCTGTTCCCGAAGGTCATCGCGCGGCGCGGCTTCCAGCTGGGCGCGCACGGGCGCTACATGGGCGAGACCGAGGGTGGCCTGTACCAGGGCGACACCTATCTCGAGTACATGCCCCACGATAAGAAGTACGTGCCGGAAAAGCCGGGCGGCTCGACCGACCGCTGGACCGTGCGCTCGTCCCACACCCAGGACATCACCGAGGACTGGGCGTTCTCGTGGAATCTGCGGGCAGCCTCGGACGACAACTATCCGAACGATTTCTCCAAGACCGTCTCGAGCTCGACCCAGCGCCAGTTGCTGCGCGAGCTGCGCACCGACTACCATGGCGACATCTGGACCTTGACCGCGCGCGTGCAGAAATACCAGGTGCTGCAGGACCCGGCCTCGGTGGGCGACCAGTCGCTGTTCGTTTCGCGCCCGTACGACCGGCTGCCGGCGATCAACTTCCATGCCGCCCAGTACGACGTTGCGGGCGGCTTCGACTGGGCCTTCGACAGCGAGCTGACGCGCTTTAGCCACCCGACCGCGATCAACGGCACCCGCCTGGTGGGCATTCCGCAGTTGAGCTACCCGATCGTCGGCCCAAGTTACTTCATCACGCCCAAGGTCATGGTCAACCTGGCCAGTTACTCGCTTGACAGCCTTGGCACGCAATCCTCGCGCAACCTGTCGCGCGTGGTGCCGACCGTCTCGCTCGACTCCGGCCTGGTGTTCGAGCGCGACGTCAAGTTCCAGAACAAGGAGATGACGCAAACGCTTGAGCCGCGGCTGTTTTATGTGAAGACGCCGTACCGCGACCAGAGCCAGTTCCCGACCTTCGACACCGACGCGGCCACGTTCAACTTCAGCCAGATCTTCAGCGAGAACCGCTTCGTCGGCTCGGACCGCATCGGCGACGCCAACCAGCTCACCGCCGCGCTGGTGTCGCGCTTCCTGGACGCCTCCGGCGCCGAGCAGCTGCGCCTGGCGTTCGGCCAGCGCTTCTATTTCGAGGACCAGCGCGTGCAGCTGGCCTCGACCACGCCAGTCAGCGAGGCCCGCTCAGACATCCTGCTCGCGGCCAACGGCCGCATTTCCGAACACTGGGGTTTCGACAGCGCGCTGCAGTACAATCCGAGCCAGAGCCGGGTGGTGTCGCAAAGCTACACGGCGCAGTGGATCCCCGCGCCCAAGAAAGTGCTCAACGTCGGCTACCGCTATCTGCGCGACAGCTTCAAGAACATCGAAATCTCCAGCCAGTGGCCGATCTTCCAGCGCTGGTATGGTGTCGGCCGGGTCAGCTACTCGATGCTGGACAAAAAAATACTCGAGAGCCTGATCGGCCTCGAATACAAGGCCGACTGCTGGGTGTTCCGCGTGGGCGGACAGCGTTTCGTGACCACCTCGACGACGACGTCGACGCCGATCTTCTTCCAGCTCGAGCTCAACGGCCTGTCGCACCTGGGCGTAGGCAGTCCGATCGAGGCGATGAAAAACAGTATTCCTGGGTATCAGCGTTTGAACGAGGGCTACGGCCGCTAAAGCAAGGCATCCGGGCGCGCGCCGTCGTTCCCCCTGTTCGGGGCGCGCGCCTTTTGATTTTTTTTACACCTGACTCATGAGCGTTCTACCATGCGTAATGCCAGTATGTACCAAATGAAGCTACTCGCCGTCCTGTTGTGCACCACCGCCCTGGGCGGTTGCAGCCTGTTCTCGAAAAAACCGGCGCCGGCGCCAGCCGCCGCCGTCGCCCCCGCAGCCAATGCCGCCACCGCCAGCACCGCGGCAGCGCCGGCCGCCAAAACCGAAGCCAAGGCCGACGGCAAGGGCTTCATTCCGCCTGGCGGGTCGAGCAACGTCGCCATCGACTCGATCGTCGTTGTCGTCAACGACGACGTCATCACCCAGCGCGAGCTGGCCAACCGCATCAAGACCGTCACCGCCCGCATGAAGGCGCAGAACGTGCAGATGCCGGCCGCCGCCGACCTGCAGCGCCAGCTGCTCGAGCGCATGATCGTCGAGCGCGCGCAATTGCAGATGGCCAAGGAAATGGGCGTGCGCGTCGACGACACCCAGCTCGACCGCGCCATCGGCCGCATCGCCGAAGCCCAGAAGCTGAGCGTGCAGGACCTGCGCAACCAGATGGAAAAGGACGGCACGCCGTTCGCCTCGTTCCGCGAGGAGATCCGCGAAGAGATCATCATGCAGCGCCTGCGCGAGCACGAGGTCGACTCCAAGATCCAGATTTCCGACGCCGAAGTCGACAGCTTCATCGCCGCCGAAAAAGCCGCCGCCGCCGAGCAGACCGAGATCAACATCTCGCAAATCATGGTGCGCATCCCGGACAATGCCACGGCCGAGGTGATCGCCCAGCGCCGCGCGCGCGCCGAGGAAGTGATGCGCCAGCTGCGCACCGGCGCCGACTTCGCCAAGATGGCCGCCACCTATTCGGACGCGAGCGACGCGCTGCAGGGCGGCGTGGTGGGCTGGCGCCAGCCCGAGCGGCTGCCGCCGGTGTTTGCCGAGGCGCTGGCCAAGCTCAAGCCGGGCCAGGTGACGCCGATCATTAAAAGCACCGGCGCCTTCCACATCCTGAAGGCGGTCGACCGCCGCAGTGTGGCCGAGGCGCAGGCCGCGCAGTCCGTGCAGCAGACCCACGCGCGCCACATCCTGATCAAGGTGACGCCGACGATGAGCGCGGCCGACGCCAAGCGCAAGCTGGCCGAACTGAAGGAACGCCTGGACAACAACGCCGCCAAGTTCGAGGACCTGGCGCGTCTGGTGTCGAACGACGGCTCTGCCTCCAAGGGCGGCGATCTGGGCTGGCTGTACCCGGGCGACACGATGCCCGAGTTCGAGGCCGCGATGAACAACCTGAAAATCGGTGAAGTGTCGCAGCCGGTCGAGACCAGCTTCGGCGTGCACCTGATCGAGGTGCTCGAGCGTAAGAGCGACGACGTCTCCAAGGAGCGCGAGCGCAACAACGCGCGCCAGGCCATCCGCGAACGCAAGATGGAAGAAGCGGCCGAGAGCTGGCAGCGCGAAGTGCGCGACCGCGCCTACGTCGAGTTCCGCACCGAAGAGGGCGCCGCCGCGGCGGCGGCCGCCAAGCAGTAGAAAGTCATCCGCCAGCCAACAGGGGAGCACGCATGAGCGCCACTTCATCCACCGGGCGCACAGATGTGAGCCCCATGTTTCCTGCCCGCCGGCGGCAAGGGCGGCCGGTCCTGGCCGTCACCGTCGGCGAGCCGGCCGGCATCGGCCCGGAAATCTCGATCCGTGCCGCCTGGGCGCGCCGGCACGAAGTCAACTGCGTGCTGCTGGGAGACGCCGCGTTTCTCTCCATGATCGCCGCCGACATCGACCCGGCGATCCACTTGTCGGCGCTGTCGCTGCAGGCGGTGCGCAACGGCGGCCTGCCGCACTTCGGTCCCGAGCGCATCAGTGTGATCGACGTTCCGCTTGACGCCCACGTCGTGCCGGGCAAACTCGACAAGAACAACGGCCGCGCCGTGCTGGCCACCCTGGACGCCGCCATCGAAGGCGTGCGCGCCGGCTGGTTCGAGGCGGTCGTCACCGCGCCGCTGCAAAAGAGCACGATCAACGACGCCGGCGTCAAATTCTCCGGCCATACCGAATATTTCGCCGACCAGACCGGCACCGCGCAAGTGGTGATGATGCTGGCCGGCCAGCCACAGGCACCGGCCGGTGGAATGGCGCCGCCGCCGTTGCGGGTGGCGCTGGCCACCACCCACCTGGCGCTCAAGGACGTCGCCGCCGCCATTACGCAAGAGGGCCTGGCGCGGGTGCTCGACATCATCGACCACGACCTCAAAACCAAGTTCGGCATTGCCGCCCCGCGCATCCTGCTATGCGGACTGAACCCGCACGCGGGCGAGGGCGGCTACCTGGGGCGCGAGGACATCGACGTCATCGCGCCGGCCATCGCGGCCGCGCGCGGACGCGGCATCGACGCCAACGGCCCGTATCCGGCCGACACGCTGTTCCAGCCCAAATACCTGAAGGACGCCGACTGCGTGCTGGCGATGTACCACGACCAGGGCCTGCCGGTACTCAAGTACGCCACCTTCGGGCAGGGCGTCAACATCACGCTTGGGCTGCCGCTGATCCGCACGTCGGTCGACCACGGCACCGCGCTCGACCTGGCCGCGCAAGGCCTTGGCCTGGCCGACTGCGGCAGCATGGAAGCGGCCATCGCCACCGCGCTGGCGATGGCCGACGCCGTCGCCGGTCTCTAACACACTTATTCAAAGAACAATTATGAAACACGTAGCCCGCAAACGCTTTGGCCAGAACTTCCTGCACGACAAATACGTCCTGTCGAGCATCACCGAGGCGATCGCGCCGGCGCCGGACGACGCCATGGTCGAGATCGGCCCCGGCCTGGGCGCCATGACCGAGCAGCTGATGCGCACGCTCAAGATGATGCATGTGGTCGAGCTGGACCGCGACCTGGTCGCCCGCCTGGAGAAGACCTACAACCCGGCCAAGCTGACCATCCACGCCGGCGACGCGCTCAAGTTCGACTACAGCACGATACCGGTGCCGGAAGGGGACAAGCTGCGCATCGTCGGCAATCTGCCGTACAACATTTCCAGCCCGTTGCTGTTTCACCTGGCGACGTTTGCGCCGCTGGTCAAGGATCAGCACTTCATGTTGCAAAAAGAAGTGGTCGAGCGCATGGTGGCCGAGCCGGGCAGCAAGACCTACGGCCGTTTGTCGGTGATGTTGCAATGGCGCTATGAGATGTCGCTGCTGTTCGTGGTGCCGCCGGAAGCGTTCGATCCGCCGCCGAAGGTCGAATCGGCAATCGTGCGCATGATCCCGGTGGCCGAGCAGCTGCCGTGCGACGGACCCACGCTGGAAGCGGTGGTGTTGAAGGCGTTCTCGCAACGCCGCAAGGTGATCCGCAACTGCCTGGCTGGTATGTTCACGGAAGCCCAGATCGTCGAAGCCGGCATCGACCCGACCCACCGGCCGGAAACGGTCGGCCTGGCCCAATATGTCGCCCTGGCCAACCTCCTCAAGTCGCAACCGTAGCAACAACCCGACACCCGTCCACGACCCGCTTGCTTCGCCACATGGGGTCGTACCCGTCCGGGTACGACCCCGCCTGGCCGTGCGGGTTACGTCACGTCAAAAGCAACAGGCAAAAAAAAGCCCGCTGGTGAAAGCGGGCTAAATCCAATTCCTTTGCAAGAAGTGGAGGAGACAAGTACAGTATGCTGCGTCGCGGTATATCACGCCACTTTATTTTTCACATATCCAACATCAGATATGTGAATATCTGCAGTCTCCCCTCCTGCTTTATTTAGGTTTGCACTCCACCAGCAGATTGGTCACGGCCGCTTCGCCCATGACGCCCACGCCGTTTTTCACCGTGCAATTGATGTCGGTCGAACTCAATTTCGGATCCGGGTGGATCGTGACGCCATACGCCTGGCCGTCCGCCACCGGGGTGCTGAACGCGAAATCGCCGGCGCCGCTGCCATCGGCCGGGCTGACCAGCTGCACCTGACCGCCCGCTGAGCCGTTCAACAGGGTAACGGTGCGTGGCGCGGCAGCCGTGGCGCCGTTTGCCGGGATCGTGAACAGGCCGGTGAACTGGCCACCGAGCGCATACACCCTGCGCGCGCAGGAGATACCCACCGAGATCGCCACCGTCTGGCCGGCCGAACCGGTGTTGATGGAGGTGAACTGGCAGAGCATATGCTCAGGCTGCTGGGCGAAACCGACGGCGTAGCTGGTGCCATAGCCGATCTGGCGCGGGAACGTGAAGCTGGTTGCGCCGGCCGGCACGGAAATGGTTTCGCCGCCATTGCTCAGCTGCAGGCCCGGTGTGGACAGCCCGTTGATCGTGCCTTGCACCGAGTACTCCGCCTTGCCGCCGCAACCGGCCACCAAGGCCGCCGCGCTCACCGCCACGATGGCGCCCAGATACGATAATTTCATGTAGTTCTCCAAAGATTAAGCCGACGCGCGCGTCGTGATTATTTTGCGACGCAGGTGACGACCAGTCGGTTGTCATTGCCGGCCGGCATTACGCCAGTACCTGCCACCGAATTGGTCACCGGCGCGGTGAGCGAGCAAATACGGTTCGATGGCTGCGACAGCACGGTCACGCCGTATGGCGAGCCTTCGCCAACCGTGGCGGCGAACGAGAAGTTGGCAGCGGCGCCGGTCGTCGCTGACGGCGGGACGTACACGGTGTCCGGGCCGTTGGCCAGGGTCACGCCGTCGTTATTGCCCGCTACGCCATCGTCGGCCAGGCCCTGCACCACACCGCTCAGCGTCCACGGATTGAGGGAGCAGTTAATCTGCACGCGGGTGGAGGTATACACGTTGGCCTTGTTGTTGTTTTCGGAGGCGACGCACTTGGTGCCCGACGGCTGCGTGTCGATTTCAACGTCGAACTGCTCGTCGATCCCCAGGAAGCGGGTGAATACGAACACGGTCGTGCCCTCGGCAACAGTGAGTTTTTCTCCGGTCGACTTGTTGATCAGGACCAGGCCAGGCCTGGTCAGGCCGCCGATGCTGCCCGCCAGCTGCAGGTTGCCGCCGCCGCTACCGCCGCAAGCGCTCAAAATCATGGCACACAGCAGGGCCAGGCCCGCACGCGGATACATACTTTTCATAAATCTTCTCCAAAACGAATAGGGCCGGCAGCACGCACGGGTGCAGCATCTTACACGGATTTGCCCCGTATTTTAGTGCATTTGGTAACACCAGTCCCCGCAATGGATGTAACAGCTTGTTAGGGAGGCCGAGGGGCGCACGCATGGCCGCGCGCGTTCGGCGGGCGATCGGTGCGACAATAGTCCGGAGTCCACTTATTCTGATCGCCCCATGACGCCACGCCCACCGCAAGCCCTGCTGTTCGATCTTGACGACACCCTGTGGCCGATCGGCCCGGTCATCGCGGCGGCCGAAACCGGCTGGCACGCCTGGCTGGCCGAGCGCGCGCCGGCCGTGACAAGCAAGTATTCGGTCGAGGCGCTGCGCGCCTTGCGCCTGGCGTTGCTGGAAAAGCAGCCGGAGCTGACAGCCGACCTGTACCGGTTGCGCCGCGTCGCGCTGGAGGCCGTGTTCGCCGAAACCGGCGCGGACGCGACCCATATCGGCGGCGCGATGGAACACTTCAACGTGTTGCGCAACGCCGTCACCTTGTTCGACGACGTCGCCCCGGTGCTCGCCGAACTGGGCGGCATGTTGCGGCTGGGCGTGATCACCAATGGCAACGCCGATCTTGAAGTCATCGGCCTGCACCACCATTTTGAAGTGGCGCTGGCCTCGGCCCGCTTCGGCCGCGCCAAGCCCGATCCGTCCATTTTCCTGGCCGCCTGCGAGGCGATGGGCGTGGCGCCGGCGGACGCGGTGTATGTCGGCGACGACCTGCGCCTGGACGTGCGCGGCGCGCAGTCGGTGGGCATGCGGGCGGTGTGGATGAACCGCACCGGCAGCACCGCCCATCTCGAGGCCGGCATCGTTCCCGACGTGATCTGTGCCGATTTCCACGACTTGCTGGCATGGGTGAGGCAACAACTGGGCGTTTGATGTGACACGACAGCCCCCGGCCCGCGCGGAGCGTGCATAATAGGTAGATACGGAAACTCTCGGCAAATTAGATATACAGCATGCAACTCGACACACGCGCTCAAACCCTGCTCAAAGCCTTGGTGGAACGCTATATCGCGGACGGCCAGCCGGTCGGCTCGCGCGCGCTCTCCAAGATCTCCGGCCTTGACCTGTCCCCGGCGACGATCCGCAACATCATGGCCGACCTCGAAGAGCTCGGCTATGTCGCCAGCCCGCACACCTCGGCCGGCCGGGTGCCGACGCCGCGCGGCTACCGCATCTTTGTCGACACCTTGCTGACGGTGCAACACCTGGACGAGCAATCGGTCGAGGGTCGCATGCGCCTGCAGGCGCCGCAACCGCAGAAAATGATCTCCAACGCGGCGCAGATGCTGTCGTCGCTGTCGCAGTTTGCCGGCGTGGTGCTCAGCCCGCGCCGCGAATCGGTGTTCCAGCAGATCGAATTCCTGCGGCTGGGCGAAAAGCGCATCCTGCTGGTCATCGTCGGCCCCACCGGCGACGTGCAAAACCGCCTGCTGCTGACCGATGTCGACTACAGCCCGACGCAGCTGATCCAGTCGGCCAACTATATCAACCAGAACTACGGCGGACTGGCCTTCGACGAGGTGCACACGCGCCTGCAGACGGAGCTGCGCCAGTTGCGCGACGACATGGGCCGGCTGATGCAGGCGGCGGTGGAGGCGGGCAGCGAGGCGATGGCGGACAATTCCGACGACATGGTCATCGCTGGCGAGCGAAACCTGCTGTCGGTCAGCGACCTGTCGTCGAACATGACGTCGCTGCGGCAGATGTTCGACATGTTCGAGCAAAAGACGGGCCTGATGCAGTTGCTCGACGTGTCGAGCAAGGCCAGCGGCGTGCAGATTTATATCGGGGGAGAATCGAGCCTGGTGCCGATGGACGAGATGAGCGTGGTGACCGCGCCATACATGGCCAACGGCAAGATCGTGGGCACGTTGGGAGTGATCGGCCCGACCCGCATGGCCTATGAGCGCGTGATACCGATCGTCGATATCACGGCCAAGTTGTTGTCAAACGCGCTGAGCCACAATTAATTTCAACCCGCAAGGCGTGCAGCCTGGGGTCGTACCCCGCCGTGCCGGGTTGAAGCAAGCGGTCGGGCTCTCCGGCATCAAGGCCGGTGCGGGCAGGCGGTTTTGATGCAGTTGCCGTAAATCGCCAGCGCATGCTCGGCGATCTTGAAGCCGCGCTCCTTGGCGACCATCTGCTGGCGCGTTTCGATCTCTTCGTCGAAGAACTCCTCCACCCGGCCGCAGTCGAGGCACACCAGGTGGTCGTGGTGGGAACCCTCGTTGAGCTCGAAAATGGCTTTGCCGGTTTCGAAGTGGTTGCGGTTCAGCAGGCCGGCCTGCTCGAACTGGGTCAGCACGCGGTAGACGGTGGCCAGGCCGACGTCCATATTGTCGGCCAGCAGGATCTTGTAGACATCCTCGGCCGTCAGGTGGCGCACGTCGCTGTTCTGGAAAATGTCCAGGATTTTAAGGCGAGGCAGCGTGGCTTTGAGGCCGCTGGCCTTCAGATCGGTTGGATTGTTACCCATGTTGGACACTCTTATTCTGGTTGGCGATAGCTAGCCCACAGTTTAACGCACTCCGCGAGCGGCCGCACTCATTGCCAGCATCTTATTGCGCCGGCGGGTGGCTGCCGGCCTTTGCAAACATTTACACTTGCGCCTTGCAAAACAAGGACATAAGCCCTGTTTTACAGGATAATGCTGTACCTTTGCGTGCCCGCGCGGCCCCATCTCGCACCATGTGCTTTATGATATAGCGTTTTTCGGCATTTCCGCTCGACCAGATTGAGGACACTTATGCGCGTCACCCCGGCTTTATTGCAGTCTTTGTCGCACCGTTTTACCCGCCGTGCTCCGTTGCTCGCAGGCGCCGTCTGCGTCGCGCTGGCCGCCGGCGGCTGTGCTTCCAACACCACCCTGGGCGAGAAGTCGAACCAGGTCAAGGAAACCGGGACCACCCTGGACGCCAGCAAGGGCGCGCAAACGA
>Ga0308163_10001153_pt1 | contig 31950 bp, 30 predicted proteins | sample PhyTR1_FD_201037 | JGI IMG/M metagenome (GOLD analysis project Ga0308163, IMG submission 201037) | Phyllosphere microbial communities from UC Gill Tract Community Farm, Albany, California, United States - DLSLT.R1 | ecosystem: Host-associated > Plants > Phyllosphere > Unclassified | place: USA... | reverse complement strand
CTGATCCAGCGCAATCGCGGGCAAGCGCGCTCCTACAGGGTTGTCCTGGTTTGAATCAACGACGACCTAGCAGCAGACCCACGACCAGACCAAAACCGGCGGAGATCGCCACGGTCTGCCATGGGTGGCCGCCGATGTAGGTTTCGGTGGCTTCGACGGCAGGCTTGGTGCGCTCCCGCACGCTGCTGACCGAGTCCAGCGCCTGCTTGAGCTTCACGCTCAACTGCTGGCGCACGGTGTCTGCCTCTTCGCCGACCAGTGCAGCGCTGTCCTTGAGCAGTTTGTCGGACTCTTCGATCAGGGAAGCCAATTCGCTGAACGCCTGATCCTTGATCTGTTCGGCGGCAGTCTGGGCAGCAGTCTTACGAGCCATGGCTAGTTCCTTTCAGTTGATGATGGCAGTGACCAATGGAGTCATCCGAGGCCGGAAAAGTTGCAGTGGGTTTGCGCCTCAACGTAAAAAGTGCAACGAATGTAATCGGGCATCCAGGCCGTCACGTGTAAGATGCTGACGCTTTCGCGCCATCACCGGGCGAAGTCACGCGTGCTGTTTTTGAACACCCGTTTTTGCAGACCGAGGTAAATGTCATGAGTTACAACCTGGCCAACAAGTCTCTCGCCGAACGCGCCGAAATCGAGGACGAAAAGTCCCGTCTGTTCGAATTGTGGCAGAGCAATCTTGGCAAGGCCAAGGGCGAGGCCGCCCGGCTGATGGGCGAGCGCGCCAAGCGCAAGGGCAAATGGTCAGAGTGGGTCCGGGGCGAGCTGGATGCCATGTCGCCGCCAGAATTCGCCAACATGGTCCGTGCCGAAGTCAACCGGCTGGTGGCCGCCGCCCGAGGCTGAGGGATCAGGCGCTGTCCTGGAACAGCGCCTCAATGGCCTCTCGTACTTTCATGACCGCAGGGTCCATGTGAGCACTGGTACGCCAGCCTAGCTCGATGGGATAACGCGGCATCGACAGCGGGCAGTCGACCAGGGCCAGGCCCGATAATTGCGCCACCGCTTCGGCGGCATGTCCAGGGATGGTCGAGATCGCGTCAGTGCCTTTGAGCAGATAGGGCAGCGCAGCAAAGTGGGTGGTCGATGCGCACACCGTTCGCGTTAGCCCCAGACTCGACAACCCCTCATCGACCATGCCGATGATGCCTCCCGACGACACCAGAATGTGCTCGCGGGCGATGAACTCGTCCAGCGTCAGTGCCCTCTGGCCCGGCCCCAGACTCGCAGGGTCGGCCAGACACAAATAACCCCCTTCACCCAATACCCTTCGACTCAACAGTCGGTCGGCAAGGCCGCCTGAAGCGATCGCCAGATCGATGCTGCGCTCCATCAAGGCCGCGCCGACGATCTGACTGTGGGTTTGACGAAAGATCAACTTGAGGCCCGGCGCTCGTTCGCGGACGGACGCCATCAGGCGCCTGCCAAACGCCATCTCGAAATCGTCTGACAACCCCAGCGCCACTGAGCGACCTTCGAAATGTGCGCCTGAGGGGTCGACCATGGCCAGGGTTTGTCGACACTTATTCAAGGCGTCCGTCACCACGGGTTTGAGCTGATTGGCCCGCAAGGTGGGGGCCAGGCCGCGCCCGGTGCGTATGAACAATTGATCGGCATACACGTCGCGCAATCGGCGCAGCGCTGCGCTGACCGCCGATTGCGTGACGCCCAGGCGCAGGGCTGCACGACTGGCACTGGTTTCATCGTGCAGCGCTTCAAAGACTTTCAACAGGTTGAGGTCGACGTCGGTGATATTCATCTGATTCATATCATTAACAATTGAGCAGGGCTTTATTCATGTTGGGTGACGCGTCGAGAATTGGCAACAGATCCTCTCACCGCTCAATAGGAGTTTTCCATGCCCAAGTCTATTGTTGCTGCGCTGCAGATCGGCGCGTTGCCCGGCGGCAAAGCCGACACGCTGGCGCAGATTTTGTCTTACGAGCCGGCCATCCGCGATGCCGGCGTCAGCGTCGTGGTGATGCCCGAGGCATTGCTCGGCGGTTACCCCAAAGGTGAAACCTTCGGCACTCAGTTGGGTTATCGACTGCCGGAAGGACGTGATGCATTCGCACGCTATTTCGAGAACGCCATCGATGTGCCCGGTGCCGAGACCGACGCATTGGAGCAAATGTCGGCCCGCACAGGCGCCAGTCTGGTGATCGGGGTGATCGAGCGGGCGGGCAGCAGCCTGTTCTGCACTGTGCTGTTCTTCGAGCCGCAAAGCGGTCTGGTCGCCAAGCATCGCAAGCTGATGCCAACCGGCACCGAACGGCTGATCTGGGGCAAGGGTGACGGGTCGACGTTGCCGGTCATCGATGCCAAGGCCGGGCGCATCGGTGCAGCGGTGTGCTGGGAAAACCAGATGCCGCTGTTGCGCGCCGCGATGTATGCCAAAGGCGTGCAGATCTGGTGTGCGCCAACCGTGGATGAGCGGGAAATGTGGCAATGCACGATGCGCCATGTCGCGCAGGAAGGCCGGGTCTTTCTGATCAGCGCCTGTCAGGTGCAGGCGTCGCCCGAAGCGTTGGGCATTGAGGTGGCCAATTGGCCCGCTGAACGCCCATTGATCAATGGCGGCAGCGTGATCGTAAGCCCCATGGGAGAGGTATTGGCTGGACCGCTCGTGGGAGAAAAGGGCTTGCTGACGGCTGAGATCGACACCGACGAACTGGTGCGCGCGCGGTATGACTTCGACGTTGTCGGTCATTATTCGCGGCCAGACGTGTTCGAGCTGGTGGTGGATGAGCGCGCCCGTCCCGGGGTGCGATTTGTGAGTGATTGAATGAACATAGCCATTGATGAATGCCACCTGTAGGAGCGCGCTTGCCCGCGATTGCGTCATGTCAGTCAAACTCTCCGTCGCCGACCTATCGACATCGCGGGCAAGCGCGCTCCTACAGGGTTTGGGGGGCGTTCACCAACTGCCACTTGCCGGCTGCGGCAGGCTCAACGTCCCGCTGTCATAAAAACGCATCGTGCCAAACAGCCCGCCCGCCAGCTTGCCGTGTAATTCATAAGGCAGGTTGTCCAGACGCTGCGTCTCGGTCAGGCCGACTGCCTGACGCAATGCGGCAAAGGCTGACACGGTCACCGGTACGGTCAGCACCCCTTCAGAAAACCGCGTGATCGTGCCTTCCTGGTCGCTGACGCCCGATGCCAGCAGCTTGCCGTTCACGTCCAGGTTCAACGCGACGCCGTCGTATTGGATGTCCGTATCGTTGGGGTTCTGCAGGCGCAGTTTGACCGCAAAGCGGATTTCCAGATCCTGCCCAGGCAGTGGTTCAATCCCCACCACGTTGATGTTCAGCGGATCGCGGTTGGGGAACAGCGCGCACGCGCTCAAGCCCAGAATAAGTAAGCAGGCAAAAAAGGTCCGCAGGGGACGTCGTTGCATCGTGATGCTCCAGTTGCCGAGGCCAGGCAGGGGCACGACTGCACCCCTGCCAAGCAGCCTAGCGGTTCAACTGTGCGACCGCTCGCGTGGAGAGAGGTTCTGTGTCAGCGCGCTTTTCGGCGTCGGGTGCCGGGTCCTGCAACACTTTGAGGGTCGAGGCTTCGGGGTCGAATTCGGTCAGCTCGTCGTCCACATACTCTTCCGGCAGGAAGATATTGAGCAGGATCGCGCAGAACGCGCCGACGGTAATCGGCGATTCAAAGATGTTGTGCAGCGCCTTGGGCAACTCACGCAACACTTCTGGCACCGCCGCGACGCCCAAACCCATGCCCAGCGAAATTGCCACGATCAGCATGTTGCGTCGGTGTAGCCCGGCCTCGGACAGGATCTTGATGCCTGCGACCGCCACGGTACCGAACATGATCAGCGTCGCCCCGCCCAGCACGGGCTTGGGCATGAGCTGCAGGACGGCGCCAATGATCGGGAACAGGCCCAGCAGCACCAGAATCCCGGCAATGAAAAACGCCACGTAGCGGCTTGCCACGCCCGTCAACTGGATCACCCCGTTGTTCTGCGCGAACGTCACCATGGGCAGGCTGTTGAAGGTGGCCGCCATCGCCGAGTTCAGACCGTCAGCCAGCAGGCCCGATTTGATCCGCCGGATGTAAACCGGCCCGCTGACGGGTTGCTGCGAGATCATCGAATTGGCCGTCAGATCGCCGGCCGCTTCCAGTGGCGACACCAGAAAGATCACCGCGATCGGAATGAAGGCCAGCAGGTCGAACGAGAAGCCGTATTTGAAGGGCACCGGGATGCTCATGACCGGCACCTGCGGCATGTGTGCGAAGTCTACGCGCCCCATGTACCAGGCCACCAGAAAGCCCAGGGTCAGGCCGATGATGATCGCGCTCAGGCGCAGCAACGGAATATTGAAACGATTGAGGACCACAATGGTGCCCAGCACCAGTGCAGCCAGCCCCAGATTTGTGGCGGAACCCAAATCGGTGGCGCCGAAGCCGCCCGCCATGTCTGTCATGGCAACCTTTAACAACGACAGCCCCATCAAGGTAATGATGGTGCCGGTGACCACAGGCGTGATCAGCTTGCGAAGCTTGCCGATGAACTGGCTGAGCGCAACTTCGACGAAGGCGGCGCAGAAGCACACGCCGAAGAGGGTCGACAGAATTTCTTCGGTACCACCGCCTCGGCTTTTCACCAGAAATCCGGCGCTGAGGATCACGCTGAGAAACGAAAAACTGGTGCCCTGTAAACACAGCAGCCCCGAACCGATCGGGCCGAACCGTTTGGCCTGAACGAAGGTGCCAAGGCCGGACACAAACAGCGCCATGCTGATGAGGTAAGGCACTTCGCTGTCCAGCCCCAGCACGCTGCCGACGATCAGGGTGGGTGTGATAATGCCGACGAAGCTGGCGAGCACGTGTTGCACCGCTGCAAATATCGCGGCGGTAAAATGCGGACGGTCATTGAGCCCATAGATCAGGTCGGTGCTGTTTTTGGGTGAGACGGGGCGGGACGAGGAGCTGCTTTGCGGTGTGGTCATGTTTAGCCTGCCATTTGTTTTTATACGGTCATGGGCTTTGCAAAAGACGCTGTACTGACCTGTATGTAAAAACTGTCTAGCTGGTCAGGTTTTGCGACTCTACAACATGTCGACAAATGGAAAAACAATTCATTTGTAAATTGTGTACAAAAAAATGGCATGGGCGGGACGCAAGGTCGTAGTGAAAAGGGCGCGCAGAATGCCAGAAAAGACTACGCGGGTGTGCGGCAGACGCTTATTCTATCGCCGGTGAACCTGAGCCATCTGCTGGCGTCGAACTCAGGGTGTGACATTCGGGGAAGTCAGCGGTGGCCGGCATGACTCTCAACCAAAAGGTCCCGACAAGGAGGTTTCAACTGGGGTTTACTGATCTTCATGAGCACTGCACATCAATTTCCGCTGACTGATCTGCAAATCGCCCTGATCTCTCGGGCTTTGGCCGATCGCAGGCGTTATCAGATTCTGGTCCAGATCAGCGAGTCAACAGAGCCGGTGCCCTGCGCCGAGTTGCTCAAGGTGCATCCGGTGAGCGCCGCCACGGTGTCCCATCACACCAAAGAGCTGGAGCGCGCCGGTTTGATTTCAACGATTCGCGAAGGCAAATACGCCAGCTTTCTCATGCAGCGCGAAGTGCTTAAGGCGTACGCGGAACAACTCATGCAGTTCTGCTGACGCAACCTTTGCTCGTCATCGGTGTTTGTCATCCTCTTCAGACATCCTATAAAGCAGCCTTGACCATTACTGGTATATGCCCGTAAATTGTTCGGCTCGTTTTACCATTCTCCCGCCTCCTGCAGGCGCATTCGGAGCTTCTTATGTACCCAGACGTTCAGCTGTACATCGATGGCCAATGGCGAGCCAGTGAAGACGGCCGCACCATCGCCGTGATTAACCCGGCGACGGGCGAGACCCTGGGCACGGTTGCCCACGCCAGTATCTCCGATCTGGATCAGGCGCTGGCCGCTGCCGAGCGTGGTTTTGAAACCTGGCGCAGCACTCCGGCGTATGACCGCTACAAGATCATGCAAAAAGCCGCCAACCTGCTGCGTGACCGGGTCGATAACATCGCCAGCATCATGACCCAGGAGCAAGGCAAGCCACTGGCCGAAGCGCGCATGGAAACCCTGGCCGCCGCCGACATCATCGACTGGCTGGCGGAAGAGGGCCGTCGTGCGTATGGCCGTCTGGTGCCGTCGCGCAATGTGTCTGTGGAACAGAAAGTCATCAAGGAACCCGTCGGCCCGGTCGCGGCATTCACCCCGTGGAATTTCCCGATCAACCAGGTGGTGCGCAAGTTGTCTTCTGCGCTGGCGGCGGGTTGCTCGATCATCGTCAAGGCCCCGGAAGAAACCCCGGCTTCGCCTGCTGAATTGATCCGCGCTTTCATCGACGCAGGCGTGCCTGCGGGGGTGATCGGTCTGGTGTACGGCGATCCGGCACAGATCTCCAGTTACCTGATTGCCCATCCGACCATCAAGAAAGTCACCTTTACCGGCTCCACGCCTGTCGGCAAGCAGCTGGCAGCCTTGGCCGGTCAGCACATGAAACGCGCCACCATGGAGTTGGGCGGACACGCACCGGCTCTGGTGTTCGACGACGCCGACATCGATCTCGCGGCGCGCACCCTGGCGACCGCCAAGTTCCGTAACGCCGGTCAAGTCTGTGTGTCTCCGACTCGTATTCTGGTGCAGCGTGGCGTGTTCGATGCGTTCGTCGAGAAGTTCGTCGGCCTGACCCACGAGGTCAAAGTCGGTAACGGTCTGGAGCAGGGCGTCACGATGGGCCCATTGGCCAACGAACGGCGCGCGCCGGCGTTGTCCGCGCTGGTCAACGATGCCTGTGAAAAAGGCGCCAAACTGCACACCGGCGGTAGGGCCATCGACGGCCCGGGTTACTTCTTCCAGCCAACCGTGCTCAGCGGCCTGACCACTGACATGCGCGTCATGAGCGAAGAACCGTTCGGGCCACTGGCGTTGCTGGTGCCATTTGACACCGTTGAAGACGCCGTAAAGGAATCCAACCGCGTGCCATTCGGTCTGGCGTCCTACGCGTTCACCACCTCGATGAAAACCGCCCACATCCTCAGCACCCGCATCGAAGCCGGCATGCTGTCGATCAACCACCAAGGCATCGGCCTGGTCGAAGTGCCGTTCGGCGGCGTCAAGGATTCCGGTTACGGCTCCGAAGGCGGCACCGAGGCGATCGAGGCGTACCTGAACACCAAGCTGGTGACGGTGTTCAATCTGTAAGGCCTTGAAGGCTAGCAAACAGAGAGCCCACCGATCGGTGGGCTTTTTTGTGCGACATTCCCAGCGACCCGCACTCGATGGAAGCGAGCTTGGTCTGGACGGCATTCAGACGAAGGCTGAGTTTCAGCCACTGAAAATGTGGCGGCCTGTTCCGGCCTCTAAGCAAGCCCCGCTGCGTTTTGTCTGAACTCCCTCCCACGCGCCGAACTCTCAAGCCAGAGATCACCCCGGTCACTGGCGCAAGGATCAGGCATGAGCATCACCGGCACTTCATCCGACACTGAGCAGGGCAAGGGCAAGTTGTTCGAAACCGATCTCCCGGCACGTCTCGACCGGTTGCCGTGGGGACGGTTTCATACGTTGCTGGTGTTTGCGCTGGGCATCACCTGGTTGCTCGACGGGCTGGAGGTCACGCTGGCCGGGTCGGTGTCCGGGGCGTTGAAGGAAAGTCCGGTGTTGCACTTGAATAACGCCGATATCGGTCTGGCGGGCGGCGCGTACATCACCGGTGCCGTGCTCGGGGCGTTGTTCTTCGGATGGTTGACCGACCGCCTGGGGAGGCGAAAGCTGTTCTTTATCACCCTTGCGCTGTACATCAGCGCGACGGCCGCCACGGCGTTTTCGTTCAGCCTGTGGAGCTTCATGTTGTTTCGCTTCCTCACCGGCATGGGCATTGGCGGCGAGTACACGGCGATCAATTCGACAATTCAGGAGTTCACCCCGGCGCGCTTTCGCGGCTGGGTCGACCTTACCATCAATGGCACGTTCTGGATTGGCGCGGCGCTGGGGGCGGGCGGCTCGATACTGTTGCTCGACCCCAGTTGGGTCGGTGGTGATCTCGGCTGGCGTTTATGCTTTGGCATAGGTGCCGTGCTGGGGTTGGTGATCCTGCTGATGCGCCTGTGGTTGCCGGAAAGTCCGCGCTGGCTGCTGATTCATGGTCAGGCCGAGGAGGCGAGGGTCATTGTGGAGGGCATCGAAGACCGCCTTCGCCAGCAAGGTCATGCGTTATCGCCGCCCTCCGGTGAGAAGCTGCGTCTTCACGCCCGGGACCACACGCCGCTGGGAGAGATCTTCGACACTTTGTTCAACACCTACCGGCAGCGCGCCTTGGTGGGCTTGACGCTGCTCACCGCCCAGGCGTTTTTCTACAACGCGATCTTTTTTACGTATGCACTGGTCCTGACCGAGTTTTACCAAGTGCCGTCGGCGTCAATTGGCTGGTACGTGCTGCCGCTGGCCTTGGGTAACTTCTGCGGGCCATTGCTGTTGGGGCGACTGTTTGACGTGGTCGGGCGGCGCATCATGATCAGCCTCACGTACGCGGTTTCTGCGGTCTTGCTCGTCATCAGCGGCTACCTGTTCGAGCAGGGTGTACTCAGCGTCACCCAGCAGGCGATTGCCTGGATGATCATTTTCTTCTTCGCGTCGGCGGCGGCCAGTTCGGCGTATCTCACCGTGGCCGAAACCTTTCCGCTGGAGATTCGCGCGTTGGCGATCGCCGTGTTTTATGCGTTCGGCACGGCGCTTGGCGGGATTGTCGGTCCGACCCTGTTTGGCGAGTTGATCGACAGCCATCAACGCGGCCCGGTATTCGTGGGTTATTTGATTGGCGCAGCGTTGATGCTGTTGGCAGCGACCGTGCAAGCGATCTGGGGCGTGGCGTCGGAAAGAAAGTCGCTGGAACAGGTGGCGCGCCCGCTGTCGCAAGCCAGCGATTGATCCAAGGATGGACGAACGCAGACTGGTCAGTTTTCTTCAATACCCCGTGCGCGCGCTTCGTTAACGTCTCCGTTCATTCATTGAGCGGAGAATGGCGGTAATGAACCTGACGATATCCATGGCGGCGTTTGCGCTGGCGGCTTCCATTTCCCCCGGGCCGGTCAACGTCGTCGCGCTGAGCAGCGGGGCGCACTTCGGGCTGGTCACCAGCTTGCGGCACGTGATGGGGGCGACGGTCGGCTTTGTGGTGCTGTTGATCTTCACCGGCTTTGGTCTGCACGAGGTGCTGCATCAGTACCCGATGCTGACCGACTTCATTCGCTGGGCGGGAATGACATTTCTGGTGTATCTGGCGTGGAAACTGGCGATCGACGACGGCCATCTGAACGTCGACAAACCCGCTCGCCAGCCTTCGTTCTGGCGTGGCGCGGCGATGCAGTGGCTGAACCCAAAAGCATGGCTCGCGACCGTGGCGGGCATGGGAGCATTTGTCGCGGATGGCAACGCGCGGTCGATCGGTTTGTTCGCGCTGATCTACTTCGTTGTCTGCTACGTGTCGGTCGCCTGCTGGGCCTATGCCGGTGCCTTTCTGGGGCCTTACTTGCGCAGTGCGCAACGCATCCGGGTGTTCAACCGCAGCATGGCGGCGTTGCTGACCGGGTGCGCAATCTCTTTGCTCTACGTCTGAATCACTGACGATATTGCCCCGGCGTCGCAGCAAGATGCTTCTTGAAAACACGCTGGAAATGCGCCTGATCGGAAAACCCATGCTGTTGGGCGATGTCGGCAATCGGCTCGCCGTCGCGCAGTTGCGCCTGCGCATGCTGAATGCGCCGGTTGATCAGGTAGGCGTGCGGCGTCATGTGGTAATGCTGCTCGAACGCGCGAATCAGGTACGCCTCAGACAGGTTGGCGGCTTTGCAGATTTCTTCCAGACGTATGGCGCGCAAGAAGTGCTGGTTGATGAACTGCGCCGCGCGCTCCACTTTGGCGTTGACCTTCTTCAGCGGTGCGTCCGCATTCCCCAGCCGCTGTTGCATCAGGGTGAAAAAGACGATGGCGGCTTCATGTTTTTTCAGCACGTCCAGCGCCGGGTCGACCAAGGTTCGGTGTAGATCCAGCAGCCTGGAAAAAAGCGTCGGATCGGTACTGGAGATGGCCGGAATCGGGCGGAAGCCATCGATGCCACACACCTGCTGAACCTGGCCCAGCCACTGTGCGTCGACGTACAGCATGATGTACGACCAGGGCTGGTCATTGATGGGGTTGCAGGCATGAACGTCGCCGGGATTCATCACGACGACCGTCCCGGTGCTGATGCGCTGGTCGGTCTTTTCGTGCAGGTACGTGCTGAATCCCGAGGTGATGGCACCGATGGAAAACACGTCATGGGAATGGCGTGAATAGCAGACCTTGCGGCCATCGGCGATGGAGCGCGCCTCAATGAAAGGCAACTGCGCGTCCCTCCAGAACACCGGCGTTGCTGCGTGGTTCACCGGGTGCTGGAGGGGCATGTCAGGTCATCCTTTGCTGCGCTTGCAGCTGTGGAAAATGTCGAGGGCTGGCTGGTATTCAGTGGTGTTGACGCCGAGCAAGCCTAGCACCGAATGAAACATGTAGTCATGGCTCAGGTCGGGTTGGTTCTGTTTCGCCGCAAGACAGCTGCGGTCGATGCTGGCGTCTTCCAGCGTCTGGTTGCCGAACCACATGACCATCGGCACGTGGGTCTGCGCGCTCGGGGCAATCGCGTACGGCGCAGCGTGCAGGTAAACACCGTTTTCACCCAGCGACTCGCCATGGTCCGAGACATAGATCATCGAGGTGTCCACTTTGTCCTGATTGCGCTTGAGCAGCTCGATGGTCTGCGACAGGAAGTGGTCGGTGTACAGGATCGTGTTGTCGTAGACGTTTTTCAGCTCGTCCGACGTGCAACTGCCCAGCTGGTTGGTGTGGCAGACCGGCGTGAAGCGCTCCATGGTTTTCGGGTAACGATCGTAGTATTCAGGCCCGTGGCTGCCGTCGGAGTGCAGCACGATGATGGCGTTGTCCTTGAGCGAATCAATGTAGTCCTGCAAGCCCACCAGCAGCGATTCGTCCAGGCAGTTCTGACCATCGCAGAACGGGCTCGGTTGGGTTTTGGGAATGTCGCTGTGCGGCACGCGCAGGCAGGTGCCCTTGCAGTCACTGTTGTTGTCCAGCCACACGACCTTCAGTCCCGCACGCTGCAGCATGTCCAGCAGGCCTTCATAGGTCTTGCCTTTCTTGTCGCTGTAATCGCTGCGAGGGAACTTGGAGAACATACATGGCACCGACACCGCCGTTGAGGTCCCACACGAGGACACTTGCGTGAAGTTGAGAATGTCCTGCTTCTTCAATTCCGGGTTGGTGTCGCGTGCATAACCGTTGAGCGAGAAATGGTCCGCCCGGGCGGTTTCACCCACGACGAAAATCATCAGGCTCTTTTTCGGCCTCTGCTGCGCCTCTGCGCTGAGTACCGAATCCTCACCGACGGCCTGGATCTTGACGGTTTCCTTAATCGCGACCGTCTGCTTGGCCAGCTTGCCAATGGCGTAGATGTAATTAGTCGGGTTGATGAAGTGGGTCAGCTTGTCTTCATCCCGAAATATTGGCGCATAGGTGGAATAGAACGGCCCGACGGAGGCGGCGATCACCAGCACGCAACCGATGCACACCAGCACCTTGTTAACCAGGCCGGGCAGCACGCGGCGGTAGGTCACCGGCGTCATCCAGATCAATACGATGGGCAATGCACCCAGCAAGCCCAGGTAGAGGAACAGCTTGCCGCTGATCAGGGCCTTGGCTTCGCCGGGGTTGGTTTCCAGCACGTTCTGCATCATCACGGTGTCGATCGTGATGCCGTAGGTGTTCATGAAGTAGGCAGCGGACGCGGAGCACAGCGCCACCAGACTCAGCACCGGCTTGAGTGTGGGTTTGAATGAAAAAGGCGTCAGCAGCAGCGTAATGGCTGCCCAGAGAAAGAACGCGAAAGAGGCGTAGAACGCGATCGCCTTGATGCCTTGCAGCTGGGTCAAGCCGACCAGAGCATGCCATGTCGCCAGGTTGTAGAAGGCAACCAGAGACAGGGAGAACAGCATGACGAGGCGAGTGGAGGTGACGGGTTTGAGCTTTGAACGCATTTCCATATAAAGCACTACTCGAAACATGGCCCGCACGTGCGCCAAAGCGGTCCTATCCTTGCGACCGGCACGTCGGACAAGCCTGTCAGTGACAGGCGGATTAATGAGGGAGGCGTAGATCGCGCGGAGTGTTTCAGAACGATTGTGAAGACTTCGTGAAACAGCGTAGATGGGTTGTCAGCACGCTCGCTTTGTTTTTTCAACCGGTTCGGTTGCGTACCCGATCGGTTTTGCTAGCCTGCGGACAGTGGGTGCGAAAACGCGCAATTATCTGGATATCGCAAACAGGACAGGAGCTTGTCGGATGAAACTCATCGGTATGCTGGATTCGCCTTACGTCCGGCGAGTCGCGGTCAGTCTTAAACGCATGGGCATAGCGTTCGAACACGAGTCGGTGTCAGTGTTTCGAGACATGGAGCGCTTCAGGGAGCTCAACCCGGTGATCAAGGCACCCAGTTTCATTACCGATGACGGTCAGGTGCTGATGGAATCAAGCCTGATTCTCGACTACGCAGAGAGTCTGAAAGGCGCGGGCAATGGACTGATGCCCGTGGCATTGAGTGCCCGGGCACGAACCCTGCGTCTGACCGGTTTGGCGTTGGTAGCCTACGAGAAAGCTGTGCAGATTTACTATGAACGCAACCTGCGACCCGCTGAGATTCAGCATGCACCGTGGGTCGAGCGGGTCAGCGGGCAATTGAGCACAGCGTGTGCCGAACTTGAGCGAGAGCTGGCCGAGCGGCCGTTGAGTGCAAGTCAGGACATCGGTCAGGACGGCATCAGCATCGCCGTGGGCTGGTCGTTCATTCAGTTGGTGGTGCCTGATCAGATCAGTGCCGAGTCCTACCCGGTGCTGGCGGCGTTCGCGTCGGAGGCCGAACAACTGGATATCTTCAAAAGCCTGCCGATGATTTAGGCGCACGCGCACTAGACCCGGGCAACCCGGGCCTACTGTGCCATGATCTTCGCCAGCGTCCCGTCGTCTTTCAAGTGTGCGAAGGCTGCGGTGATGCGCTTGACCGTATCGTCGGGCGTCTTGAGGCTCAGAGCGATGTAAAGCCCTTTGGACAACTCATCAATGGTGTACACGCTTTCCAGGTCTTCGAAGGCAATGTGCAGGTCCTCGCACTGCTCCCGCGCCTCGCGCTCCGGCAACGGCACCAGTGCGACCTGACCGCTGAGCAGCTTGCGCAAGTTGTCGAGGTTGTTGGACGACACCACCATCTTGTTGAAACCCTTGCCCTCCAGGTATTCCTGGCGGGAGTCATCACGCACCACGCCGATGCTGTAGTTTTTGGCGTCCTGCAGGCTCTTGACCACGACGTCGCGACGTTCGCGCAGTTTGTAGAACATCGGCGTCACGTGATCCAGTTCACCCACCCACTTGAACAGAGGCTCGCGCTCGGCGCTGCGGATGATCGGATAGATCAGCACGTTGGGCTCCAGTCGCGCCATGTCATACGCCCGCGCCCAGGGATAAAGGGCCATGTGGTAATCGGCAACGCCGGCCTTGGCCAAGGTCTTCTCGACGACTTCACTGGCGACCCCGACGACCCTGCCGTCGCGCAATTCGCTGTACGAGGAGTCTTCAGTGACCACCTGCAAGGGCTCGGCCTTAGCCTGCAGGCACAGCAGCATCAGCAAGGTAAACGAGGCGGCGCGCCAGCCCTGTTTGATCACGTGTGGGGTATTGTTCATGTCAGATCCTCCCTGATCAGATCACGCACCGGTTACGGCCCTGACTTTTGGCCCGGTACAGAGCCTTGTCGGCGCTTTGGAGTAATTGATCGAAACGATCCATGGTCGTCGCATCGAGTTCGGCAACCCCGATGCTCAGGGTAACGAAGGGCGAAACCGCTGACGCGCTGTGGGGCAGTTTCTGGTTTTCGAGCAGTTCACGCAGTCGCTCGGCGGACACCAGCGCCTGCTGCCGGTTTTGCCCCGGCAACAGCACCGCGAATTCTTCCCCGCCCAGACGCGCCACTAGCTCCCCGGACCGGGAAAACAACGCGCTCATGGTCAATGCGACGTCGCGCAGGCACTGATCGCCTACGGCATGGCCGTAGGTGTCGTTGTAAAGCTTGAAGAAATCGATGTCGCACATCAGTACCGAAAACGGCTGTTGGTGGCGCAACGCACGGTTGAATTCCAGTTCCTTGAGTTCGTCGAAGTGCCGGCGGTTGGCCAGGCCCGTCAACGGGTCGAAACGGGTCAGGGCTTCGAGACGGATGTTCGCCGCTTTCAACTGCGCCGTGCGTTGTTCCACCAGTTCGGCCAATTGGTCGCGGCTTGCGGCCAACGCGATTTCGTCGCGGGCCTGGCGCTCCAAGTGGTTGGCCAGCTTGTCTTGCAAATCGTTGACCCCGGCCTCCAGCAGGTCCAGTTCGTCGCTGGCGTTGCTCCGGCGCTCCAGGGACAGGTGCTGTTTGAGGTTTTGCGGCGTCAGTTGCTCCAGGTGCCGGGCGATGCGGCGTACATGCAGGGTGACCGACCGGTTGAACATTCCCATGATTAGGCCGGCAAGGGCCAGGGACTGGATGATCTGGGTCAGCATGATGATCCCGACTTCCTTCCACAGGCGCTTCCAGAGCAGGCTCTCGTCGCCTTCGATGGTCAATTCGCCGACCACTTCGTTGGCGCCGGGGTAGGGCGTGACCATCAACTGGCGATGCAACGCCGGGGCGAGAATCGAGCCCGAATGCCCCGGATGTTGACGCTCCAGCACCTCCGCCGGGCGGCCTGGGCGAAGGATGCGCAGCTCGACACGGCCAACGGGAGCGGCCAGCGCGACACTGTCGATCTGAGCCTGCAGCGCTTCGCTGTCCATTTCCCACACGGCCTTGGACAGGGTGCCCTGGAATACCTGATCGATAAGGTTCAACTCGGCGTTCATGGTCGCCAGGTTGTTACTCCAGGCAAACCAGGTGCGCACCGTGACGGTGGCGACCGTGAATAACACACAAAACGCCAGGGTCGCCATCACCAGGCGGCGCGCCAGCGAGCCGCTGCGAGGCCGCACGGCGAGGTGGTCAGGGAGTGACGATTCGGACTCTGCGAGCATGCTCAATTCCATTTCCGCGCAATAGCATCGTAGGTTCCGTTCTCACGGATGGCTTTGAGGCCTTGTTGAAACAGCTGAACAGTAGCATCCGACGTCCCGGCGCTGAAAGCCATGTTGAACCCGCCCGCTTCTTCCAACGCGGGCACGCGCAAGGATTGCACCAGCGTGCGGCCAGGATCGTCGCCAACCTGGCGGGCCAGGTAGTCGGCATTCAATTCATCGGAGATCCACAGGTCGACGTGCCCGGTTTGCAGCTTCTGGTAGTTGAGTTCGTAGCGATTGCTGGACTGTAATTGCTGCCCAAGCACGAACTTCTGGCTCATGAGGTATTGCTCGCCGACGTCTTCATTGACCGTGGCGGTCTGCCAGTCGCGCGCGTCGTTCAGGTCCATGAGGCTGACCGGATGGGCAGACGAGGAATAGATGTACCAGCGCGAAGAGGCGATAGTGCCAACCCACTTGAACAGATGCTCGCGCTCGGCCGTGCGGGTGATGGAGTAGATGAGGACGTCAGGGTCGTGCAGCGCCAGGTCGTACGCGCGCGCCCAGGGCATCGACTGGATGCTCGCCTGGACATTCACTTGCTTCAACACCGCCTGCACCACCTCCGTGCTCATGCCGGTCAACTGACCGTCGCGGGTCATGTTGTAGGGCGGCAGCTCTTCGGTGACGATGCGAATCGGATCGGCGTGGACACCCAAAACACTCAGGCACAGCCATACCGCATGAGCAAGCACGCGGCGGGCCAGGCGACGGAGAGCAGGGGGTGTCATGGACGGCTACCTCATGGCTGCAGTCGCAAAGTCATCCAATTCCGGGCGGACATCGGAAAAAGAACACGACCCGACTGCTTCGTACATCCACGATATCGGCTGTGAAATCCGGCACTTGAGAGGTTTATCTGCCGTTCGTCATGTGCTGTCGCGGTGGTCTGTTGCGCGTTTCGAGCGCCTGAGGACTGATAGGACGCATTCGGCTGCGCGCGCCCCTGTGGCGTTCTGCCACACCAGCGCTTGCCCCGTTGTTTGATCCAGATCAAGGGCCTCGGACATGGCTGTAGGAAAAATACCCTGCACCCCGACGAGTCCTCAACATGCCTGGTCCTTTCGATTTCCTCAAACACCCGCTGGCGAAAGAGATCGCTCTGATCCTGTTGATCAAACTCGTCTTGCTGATGGGGATCGGCAGCGTCTGGTTCGACGCTCCGGTCGACGTCAGGGACGACGGGGTGCAAGCCGGCCTGCATGTACTGGGCGCCCCTCCCGAACCTCCTGAGAAGAACCCAAAATGATTTCGGAATCAGTCGTCGACTTATCTCGACTGCAGTTCGCAATGACCGCGCTGTACCACTTTCTGTTCGTCCCGCTGACGCTGGGCATGACCTTTCTGCTGGCGATCATGGAGTCGGTCTACGTCATGACCGGCAAACAGGTCTACAAGGACATGACCCGGTTCTGGGGCAAGCTGTTCGGTATTAACTTCGCCCTGGGGGTGACCACGGGCCTGACGATGGAATTCCAGTTCGGCACCAACTGGGCCTATTACAGCCATTATGTGGGCGATATTTTCGGCGCGCCGCTGGCCATCGAAGGCATGATGGCGTTCTTCCTTGAGTCGACCTTCATTGGCTTGTTTTTTTTCGGTTGGGACCGTCTGAGCCGTGTGCAGCACCTGACCGTCACCTGGCTGGTGGCGATCGGTTCCAACCTGTCGGCCTTGTGGATTCTGATTGCCAACGGCTGGATGCAAAACCCGGTCGGCGCCGAATTCAACTTCACCACCATGCGCATGGAGCTGACCAGCTTCAGCGACCTGCTGTTCAACCCGGTCGCGCAGGTCAAGTTTGTTCATACCGTTGCTTCCGGCTACGTCACGGGCGCGATCTTCGTGCTGGCGATTTCCAGCTGGTATTTGCTCAAAGGCCGTGACATTGGCTTTGCGCGGCGCTCGTTCGCGATTGCCTCGGCGTTCGGCATGGCTTCGATTCTGTCGGTGATCGTGTTGGGGGACGAATCCGGTTACGAAATCGGTGACGTGCAGAAAACCAAACTCGCCGCCATCGAGGCCGAGTGGGAAACCGAACCGGCGCCCGCCGCGTTCACCTTGTTCGGCCTGCCGAATCAGGCGGAGCAGCGCACCGATTACGCGGTGAAGATCCCATACGTGATGGGCATCATCGCCACGCGCTCGGTGGACAAGCAGGTCACCGGCATCAAGGACTTGGTCAGCGAACATCAGGCGCGCATCCGCAATGGCATGGTCGCGTACGACCTGCTGGGCAAGCTGCGTGCCGGCGACAAGAGCCAGCAGACGCTCACCGCCTTCAACGATGTGAAGAAAGACCTGGGTTACGGCCTGTTGCTGAAGAAGTACACCGACAAGGTGGTGGACGCCAATGAGCAACAGATTCACCAGGCCGCTCTGGATTCCATTCCTCACGTCGCCTCGATCTTCTGGACCTTCCGCCTGATGGTGCTCAGCGGTGTGTTGATGCTGCTGTTGTTTGCCTGTGCCTTCTGGGCCTCGGCGCGCAAGAACGAATCCAGCAAACGCTGGTTGCTCAAGTGGGCGCTGTTCAGCCTGCCGCTGCCGTGGATCGCCACGCAGACCGGCTGGTGGGTGGCCGAGCACGGTCGTCAGCCGTGGTCGATCGGTGAAGTGCTGCCGGTGCATCTGTCGGCGTCGACCCTGTCGTCGGGGGACGTACTGGGTTCGATCCTGGCGCTGGTGGGTTTCTACACCGTGCTGCTGATTATCGAGATGTACCTGATGATCAAGTTCGCCCGACTCGGCCCAAGCAGCTTGCACACCGGTCGTTATCACTTCGAACGACGTGACGCTGACGTGTCCGCCGCACCCCAACCGACGCTGGCCTGAGGAACGCACGATGTTCGATTACGAGACACTCAAACTGATCTGGTGGGTGCTGGTCGGCGTGCTGCTGATCGGTTTCGCCCTGACCGACGGGTTCGACCTGGGCGCGGCGATGCTGATGCCTTTTGTCGGTCGCAACGACACTGAAAGAAGGGTGGTGATCAACACCATCGCGCCGCACTGGGACGGCAATCAGGTGTGGTTGATCACCGCCGGCGGCGCGCTGTTCGCCGCTTGGCCATTGGTGTACTCGGCGGCGTTTTCCGGGCTGTACTGGGCGCTGCTGCTGGTGCTGTTCGCCTTGTTCGTGCGCCCGGTGGGCTTCGATTATCGCAGCAAGCTTGCAAACACCCGCTGGCGGCAAAGTTGGGACTGGGGCCTGTTTGTCGGGGGCCTGGTGCCGTCGCTGGTGTTCGGCGTGGCCTTTGGCAACCTGCTGCTGGGCGTGCCGTTCCAGTTCGATGACACGCTTCGCTCCAGCTATCTGGGTAATTTCTGGCAGTTACTGAGCCCGTTCGGATTGCTGGCCGGCGTGGTCAGCCTGAGTATGCTCGGCCTGCACGGCGGCAGCTGGTTGATGATGCGCACCGAAGGCGCGATTGCCCGTCGTTCGCGGCGTGCCACGCAAGGGTTGTCACTGGTGTTCTTGCTGGCGTTCATCGGTGCGGGTGCCTGGCTGCTGTTCGGCGGCATTCAGGGCCTGGCCATCACGTCGACGTTTGACCCCAGCGCCGCGCTGAACCCGCTGGCCAAAACCGTCGCGGCGACCAACCCTGGCTGGATGGCCAACTATCACGCGCATCCTTTGACCGTCATTGCGCCGCTGCTGGGGATCTTCGGCGGGCTGCTGGCGTTGCTGGGTGCCAGTGCGGGGCAGGGCAGAACGGCCTTTCTGGGCAGCAGCCTGGCGATCGTCGGCGCGCTGTGCACCGCAGGCTTCGCGCTGTTTCCCTTCGTCATGCCGTCGAGCCTGGACCCGGCCTCCAGCCTGACCGTATGGGACGCAGTGTCCAGCCATAAAACCCTGATCATCATGCTCATCGCAGCGTCAATCTTCGTGCCGCTGATCCTCTGCTACACGCTGTGGTGCTACGCCAAGATGTGGGGCAAGGTCACCACCGCGCACATCGAGCACAACCCTCACGGTCTTTATTAAGGAGAATCGTCATGTGGTATTTCGCCTGGATTCTTGGCGTATTGCTGGCCTGCAGCTTCGGCATCATCAACGCGCTGTGGCTGGAGGCTGCGGACGCCCGCGCTCGGGAGAACGGTCGTGACCGCTGAGGCGTTGGCCGCTCCCTTCAGGCATGCCATCGGCCGGGCCGTGTCCCTGCTGATGGCGGTGCCTTTGAGTCTGGTGCTGCTGATTCACCCGGCATCAATGCTCAATGCTCAAGGCCACTACTCCCACAGCCTGTTGATGCTGATCATGTGGGGCGTGGCGGCAGGCTACGTGCACGGGGTCGGCTTCGAGCCGCGGGCGCTCGCCTGGCGGGTGGTGTTCCACCCGCTGCTGGCATGGGCTTTTATGGCGTTGGGGTTCGGCCTTTGGATACTCGCGCGTCAGTGGGCCTGAGCTTTGGGCGTCTTCAGGACAGGCAGGATGGACAGCGCGATCAGCGCGGCAATGACGCACAGCAGGCCGGATATGAAAAAGGCCGGCAGGTAACTGGCGAAGTGCGTGCGGGTCCATCCGGCACCGAAGGCAGCAAAGGCGGCGCCCAGCTGGTGGCCGGCGAAAATCCAGCCGAAGACGATGTTGGCACGCTCAGGCCCGAATTTCTGTACCGTCAGCTTCACCGTTGGCGGTACGGTGGCGATCCAGTCCAGGCCGTAGATCAGGGCGAAGAACGACAGGCCGTAGACCGTGAAGTCCGAGAACGGCAGGATGATCAGCGCCACCCCTCGCAAACCGTAGTAGGCGAACAACAACCAGCGGTTGTCGAAGCGGTCCGACAGCCAGCCTGAACCGATGGTCCCGACAAAATCGAAAATACCCATCACGGCGAGCATCCCCGCTGCGGTGGTAGCAATTAGGCCGTAATCACCGCACAGGCTGATGAAGTGGGTCTGAATCAGGCCGTTGGTGCTGGCCCCGCAGATGAAAAACGTCATGAACAGCACCCAGAACGTCCAGGTCCCGGAGACGTCCCGTAATACCTTGAGCGGCGTCATCAGCAACTCGGCGAACGTCTGTTCGCTCGCTACCACCGGCTGTATGTCGGTTTCGCCATAGGACGGCAGTTGCAGGTCGGCGGGACGGTTGCGCATCAGCGCGAGCACCGCAACGCCGGCAATCACAATGGCGATGCAGATGCAGGTCAGCGCGGTCCGCCAGCCATAGTGCTCCGTCAGGTTGGCGAGCATCGGCATGAACACCAGTTGACCGGTGGCGGAACTGGCCGATAACAAACCCATCGCCATGCCACGGCGGTGCGAGAACCAGCGCGTGGCAACCGTTGCCCCCAGCACCATGGCCGTCAGACCGGTACCAAAGCCCACCACCAATCCCCACAGCACGACCAGTTGCCAGAACTGCGTCATGAACAGCGACAGAAGCATGCCGCTGGCAACCAGGGTCAGTGCAGTCAGCACCACCTTGCGGACACCGAAGTGATTCATGAAGGCAGCCGCGAACGGTCCGACCAGGCCAAACAGCGCAAAGCGCACCGCCAGCGCCGACGATATCTCGGCAGTGTCCCAGCCGAACTCCGCTTCCAGCGGCTTGATGAACACACCGGGGGCACCGACCGCGCCTGCCATCACCAGCATGGTCAGAAAGGTGACGGCCAGAATGACCCAGCTGTAATGAATGCGGCGACGCGAGAGCGACGCGGCAAGAACCGACGAAACCATGAGTGTTCCCCGAGGAGCAAAAAAGCGGAAGATAGAGTATGACCGTGCGCCAATATGAACGCTCAGAAGCATGGGCCTCGTCAAGAGGATATTTCTGAATGTTTCGCTGGTGGAGGGAGCAAAAAAGGGTGTGAACAGAGGGTTTTTTAGACTGACCTTAAACCTGTGGGAGCGAATTTATTCGCGAAAGGTATATCAGGCTCTGAAGGTGTGTTGGCTGTACGAGCGTTTCGCGAATGAATTCGCTCCCACAGGAATGGGTCGCCCCAAGGAGTTGGAGACCTATCCAGTTGTTGGGCAGTACAGGACTCCGTATTCGTCGTTGAGCCTGCGTCAAATTCGCAGTCGGCTTCGCCAGGTTCTGGTCGGAGTTGCCCGTTTCTCGGCGCAAAACGCTACTATCGCAACCACTTACAAGATCAGCGTACAGCCGAGCCCATCCATGGACAGATTTCAGGAAATGCAGGTGTTCATTGCCGTGTGCGAAGAGCGCAGCTTTGCCACGGCGGCGCGACGTCTGAATATGTCGGCGCCCAGCGTGACCCGAGCCGTCGCCGCGTTGGAGAAACGCATCGGCACCCTGTTGTTGTCGCGGACCACCCGCAGCGTGCACCTGAGCGAAGCGGGGCAGCGTTACCTCACCGATTGCCGACGCATTCTGAGCGAGCTTGAAGAGGCCGAAGAGTCCGCCGGGGGAAGCATTGCCGCGCCGGTGGGCCAGCTCACGATCACCGCCTCGATGCTCTTCGGCGAGCTGTTCGTCATGCCCTTGGTGGTGGGGTATCTGCAGCAATACCCCGGCGTGAGCATCAATGCGCTGTTGCTGGACCGGGTAACGCAGATGGTTGAGGAGGGCATCGACGTTGCGGTGCGCATTGGCCATCTCATGGACAGTACCCAGCATGGCGTCAAGGTCGGCGAAGTGCGTCGCGTGCTCTGCGCATCGCCGGCCTACCTTGACGCCCACGGCCGTCCGCAGCATCCCGAAGACTTGAAACAGCATCGGCTGGTGGTTTCTCACGCCAGCGTGTTGCTGCGACGCTGGGAGTTCATGGACGCAGGCAAGCCGCTGCACGTCGATCTCCAGTCGCGCCTCACCGTGTCGGCAAATCAGGCAGCGATTACGGCGGTGACCATGGGGTGGGGCGTGACCCGCGTTCTGTCCTATCAGGTGGCCAGTCAGGTAGCCAGCGGTACGCTGGAGCTGGTACTGGAGGAGTTTGAAGAGCCTGCCTTGCCGATCCACGTCTGCTACCAGGCGGAGCGCAAGGTCTCAGCCAAGGTGCGCACCTTCGTCGACTATTGCGTGGAGCACATGACGCAGGATCCGGCGATCAAGGCGGCAGGCAGGAGTCACCGCTGATGGATCGCCACCAGCAGATGACCATCTTCGACGCCGTGGTCATCGAGCAAGGGCTGGCGGGGGCGTCGCGCAGACTGGGGGTCTCCGAAGCGACGGTCAGTCGCTCGCTGGCCGCGCTGGAAACGCGTCTGGGCACACGACTGCTGGTGCGCAGTACGCGGGGCGTCACCTTGACTGAATCGGGACGGCTGTTCGCCAGCGATTGCACGCGGTTGCTCCGCGCGGCGGACGAAGCCGATGCCTCGGCCAACGGACTGCATGTCGAGCCCCGTGGCTTGCTGACTCTGGTAACGCCACTGCTGTTCGGGGACCAGCTGTTGATGCCGGTCATCCTCGATTACCTGGACGCCTGGCCCGGTATCGAACTCTCCGTGGTCTATCAGGATCGCTTTCCCCATATGCACGTGGAGGGCGTCGATGTCGCCGTGCTCGTCGGCGCGTTACCCGATGCCTACATGGTGGCGCGCAACGTCGGAACGGTACGCCAAATGATCTGTGCCAGCCCTGCTTATCTGGAGCGGCACGGCGCGCCATTGACGCCGACCGACCTCGCGGCGCATTCGCTGGTGTTTTGCAGCGCCAGCCACCGCATGCTCGAGTGGCGATTTCAGCGTGAGGGCTCAGTGCGCAGCGTGGCTTTGAAGCCAAACCTGCGCTGCACCACCCAAGTCGGCGTTATCGGCGCAGCCATCAACGGCGCGGGACTCGCGTCTTGCCTGGGCTATGAAGTTCACGGGCATCTCCAGGCTGACCGGCTAAGGGTTGTGCTGGAAGGGTTCGAGCCCGATCCGTTACCGGTGCACCTCGTGTATCGGGAGGGACGGCGTGCGTCGGCCCGCGTGCGCAGCTTTGTCGACTTCGCCGTCGAACGCATGCGTCAGCATCCTGTACTGCAGCACTGACATTGCGCTATTCCTGACGAATAATTTCATTGAGTGAAATGCTGGATTGCCTTTTGTGGTGATTCTGCTCTTTGGCGTCGTGGCCCACTATTCACCCATCAGCGCGGTGAACCCTCAGGCGGCAACACCGCTTTCGCGCTGACCCACACTAAACGACAGCCTCAGGAGCCAACCCCATGAATGCCATTACGCTCTATCATTTCCCGTTGTCCGGCCACTCCCATCGTGCCCAGTTGATGCTGTCGCTGCTGGGACTCGACCCTAAGATTGAGTTCGTCGACCTGGCCAAGGGCGCGCACAAGACCCCGGAATACCTGGCGATCAATGCCTTCGGCCAAGTACCGGTCATTGACGACAACGGCACGATCATCGCCGATTCGACAGCGATCCTGGTGTACCTGGCGAAAAAGTACGACACGTCCGGCAAATGGCTCCCCGCCGATGCGGCCGGTGCCGCAGAAGTGCAACGCTGGCTGGCGGTCGCGGCCGGACAGATCAACAACGGCCCGGCCCGCGCACGTCTGATCACCGTATTCGGCGCAGCGTTCGATCCCAAGGACACCATCGACCGCGCTCACGCTGTTCTGAAAGTGATCGAGACGCACCTGGACGGTCGCGAATTCCTGGCGGCCGGTCACCCCACCATCGCAGATGTTGCGGGCTACAGTTACATCGCCCATGCGCCGGAAGGCAACGTTTCGCTCCAGGAATACCCGAACGTCCGTGCCTGGCTGGCGCGCATCGAAGGCCTCAACGGCTTTGTGCCGATGCCTCGAACCAAAGCAGGCCTGGTGGTCTGATTCGACAGGAACCTTGCGGTGCCGGGAAACGGCTGACGGAGTTCGATGCTGTTTTTGATTCTGGCCGAAGGCCGTAGGGGTTCTGTTTGCTGGCGATCTGTGCGCTGACAAACCAGGCCTCTGCGCCCGACGGGCAGAGCAAGGCCCATTGATGCTGGGAGTCTGTGTCATGAACGATGTTCCTTCTGAAAGACCCTCACCCTGGCATTCCGGTGAGCTGGAAATGCAAGTTCACGTCGGCGTCGCCGAGCGAATGGGCGTGATGGGCAAGAAAGTCATTCGTGATTACATGCCCGATCAACATCGTGAGTTTTACGCGCATCTGCCCTACATTTTCATCGGTGCGGTGGACGATGAGGGCTGGCCTTGGGCAAGCCTGATGGACGCTCAGGCGGGCTTCATTGCGTCACCCGATCCACGGCATCTGCAGTTTTCCCGCCTGCCTGACAGCGACGACCCCATGGGCGTGCAGTTCGTACCTGGGGCGGCGGTGGGCATGCTGGGCATCGACCTGCGCACCCGTCGGCGCAACCGTATCAACGGGCATATCCAGTCCGTGAGCGATCAGGGGTTCTCGGTGCAAGTGGAGCACTCGTTCGGCAATTGCCCGCAGTACATCCAGTTGCGTGAGCTCAAGCAGATCGCGCTGCCTGACGTAAAGACGCGTGCGCCGACTGAACGCATGGTCCGTCTGGACGACGCGGCCGTGGCGATGATCCGTGCTGCCGATACTTTTTTCGTCGCCAGCTACGTGGACCTTGAAGGTGATCAGCCGCACCGCTCGGTGGACGTTTCCCATCGCGGCGGGCAGGCGGGCTTCGTCAGGGTCGAGGGCGACGTGCTGACCGTTCCCGACTTCGCCGGGAACCTGCATTTCAATACGTTGGGCAACTTTCTCGTCAACCCGAAAGCCGGATTGGTGTTCATCGATTTCACCACCGGTGATGTGTTGCAACTGGTGGGCCGCACCACAGTGATCCTGGACGGGCCCGAGATCGCTGCTTTTCAGGGCGCCGAGCGACTCTGGCAGGTTAAGGTCGAGGCCGTGGTGCGACGCCCTCAGGCGTTGCGTTCGCGCTGGGAGTTCCATGGTTTCTCGCCCAACAGCTTGATGACCGGTGATTGGGAACAGACCGCTGCGCGTCTTCAGGCCGATGCATTGCGCGATCAATGGCGTTCGCTGCGGGTAACGCGCATCGCCGACGAAAGCGCAGGCATCCGCTCGTTCTATTTCGAGCCGGCCGATGGCGCTGGCTTGCCCGCCTTCAAGGCCGGCCAGCACTTGCCGTTGCGACTGACCCTGGCGGGGCAGACCAGACCGGTGATCCGCACCTACAGCCTGTCGAGCGCGCCGTCCGATGATTTCTTTCGCATCAGCGTCAAGCGTGATGGCCTGGTGTCGGCGCACTTGCACGACGCATACAAGGTCGGTGACCTGATCGAGGCGCGGGCGCCGCAAGGCAGCTTTGTGGTGGATCCGCGGGAGCGCCGCCCATTGGTATTGTTGGGCGCCGGCATTGGCGTGACACCGATGCTGTCGATGCTGCGCGAGGTGATCTATGAAGGCAAACGCGTGCGACGCATGCGGCCCACCTGGTTCATCCAAAGTGCACGTCGTCTGGCGGATCTGGCATTTCGCGAAGAATTGGACACACTGGTTGCGGGCGCCGGAGAACAACTGACGGCTGTCCGCCTGCTTAGCCAGCCCGAGCGCGAGGCTCGTTTAAGCAAGGACTTTCACCTTGCGGGCCGTATTGACCTGGACCTGCTCAAGGCGCTGTTGCCGTTCGATGACTTCGATTTTTATGTCTGCGGACCCGCAAGCTTCACACAGGGGCTGTATGACGAACTAAGGGCGATGCATGTGCGCGACGAACGAATCCATGCGGAAACCTTCGGCCCGTCGACTCTGCAGCGCACCCGCGACCAACAGACGGCCGGGATCCAGCAGCCGCCTGCCGCCACGGTTTCGGTGCCGGTGCTGTTTGAGCGATCTGCCAAGGAAGCGCGTTGGCAACCCGATGGCGGGACGTTGCTGGAACTGGCCGAGAGCCGGGGCCTTGAACCCGAATACAGCTGCCGCGGCGGTTCCTGCGGCACCTGCAAGACCCGGCTCGTCAGTGGCCAGGTGCATTACCCGGTCCCACCCGCCGAAATGCCGGCGGCCGACCACGTGCTGATCTGCTGCGCAGTCCCGGCCTCAGGGCCGCTGGTGCTCGATCTGTAAACATCCATGCGTGTGCAGAACATGTTTGACGGGAGTGACTGCGATGAGTGAATGGCCAGCGTTCGAGAAAGAAGACAATCCCAACCTGATGCACGCCACCGAGCAGGAGGTGTCGTGGCTGTTGCCGCAATCCCTGGCATCGCTCGCCGGGGAACTGGCCGCAAGCCACGAAGAGCATGAGTCGCCGACGACCTTGCGCCTGATTTCCTGGGTGCGTTCGGTGTCGACCTTCAGTCGCCACCGATGATGGCCGGGCCGCGCCCGACATGCCGCGTTGCTGATGCCCGGGCGAGGCTCAATTTTCCACCCCGGTGCTCGTTCGAGCACAGAAGACGGTTGAAATGATCCGCTGTATGACCGGATGATGTGGGCCGGTTCGCCTACGCATGGCGTTGACGCGCATCGGCGATCTTTTCTGGGCGTAACTGCCTGAATGCGTTGATTACCGTGACCTGACGGCGCCCAAGGTAGAGGGCCGGCGTCCATGGTGATCAGGTTGTCCATCCGTCCATCCAGACAGGGAAGTGTATGTCCATTACCCGCAGGCAACTGATTGGCGCCTCATTGGCGGTGGTCCCTTCGGTCTATTGTTTCAACGTGCTGGCTGCCGATGCCGGCACCGCATCCTCCTCTCCGATTGAACAGGCACTGGCTGAGCTGGAGCGTCGCCACGGCGGTCGCCTGGGGGTGGCCATTCTCGACACGGCGAGCCAGCGTCTGATCGCCCATCGCGGCGATGAGCGTTTCGCGATGTGCAGCACGTTCAAGGCGCTCGCCGCTGCGTACGTGTTGGCGCGGGTAGACCGCAAGCAAGAGGACCTCTCACGGGTCATCGTGTACGGCAAGGATCAGTTGGTCCCGTATTCACCGACCACGGAAAACCACACGGGCGCGGGCGGCTTGAGCGTGGGTTCGATCTGCCAGGCCGCCGTGACATGGAGCGACAACACGGCGGCCAACCTGCTGCTGGACAGTTTCGGCGGCCCGCCCGCGTTGACCGCATGGTTGCGTTCGACGGGCGATCAGGTCACCCGGCTTGATCGGCGCGAACCGGACCTGAACGAAAACCGGGCGGGTGATCCCCAGGACACGACCACGCCGATTGCGATGTTACAGAGCCTGCGTACGCTGATTCTGGGGGATGTGCTGACCGGCGCTTCGCGGGACCAGCTGATCGCCTGGCTGGTGAGCAACACGACGGGCGACAAGAAACTGCGTGCCGGGTTGCCCAAGGGCTGGAGGGTGGGTGACAAGACCGGTTCCGGGTCGAACAACGCGAGCAATGACATTGCCGTGATCTGGCCGCCGAATCGTCCGCCGTTGATCGTGACGGTGTATTACACCGACGCCAAAGCAAGTGGCGATCAGGTCAATGCGCTGATTGCTGACGTCGGACGCCTGGTTGCGCAGGTCTAGGTTTTGATGATCGTCCCAACGCTGCGCGTGATTGATGATCGTTCCCACGCTCCGCGTGGTAACGCAGTCATTGACGCTCCGCGTCAGCCTGGACGCCGAGCGTCCTGTCCGGCATTGATGATCGTTCCCACGCTCCGCGTGGTAACGCAGTCTTTGACGCTCCGCGTCAGTCTGGACGCAGAACGTGGAAAAGATCATTAACCTCTGGCAACGCGCTGACTCATCCGTCGCTCGGTGACGTTAGGGAATCAACCGCTGCGCCCGCAGCTCGTCGAACACGTCGAAAAACGCCTGATCGCTCGCTTGAAACTCCGTGAAGCCCAGCGCGCGGCTTTTCGACATGTCGGTGATCACTTCGATGGGTCGCCCCAGGTCCGCATCGGTGTGCCAAGGCGAGATCAGACGGTTGATGTCCGCTTCTTTCAGGCCGTGTTCGCGCACGATATCGGTCCAGGCCGCTTGATCGTCGGCCATTTGAGTCTCCAGTGGCGAAACGCTTGGCGGGTAAGCCGCCGGGTGCAGACCGAAGTAGTCGGCGATCCTGGTCCACATCCACTTCCAGCGAAACACGTCGCCGTTGGTGACGTTGAACGCCTGGTTCGCTGCCGCAGGCGTGGTGGCTGCCCACAATTGCTGCTTGGCCAATTGGCGTGCGTCGGTCATGTCGGTGAGGCTGTCCCACTGCACGCGTGAGCCCGGGAAGACAAAGGGTCTGCCTGTGGCTTTGCAGATCGAGGCGTACACGGCCAGCGTGGTCGCCATGTTCATGGCATTGCCCACGGCGACACCGGTCACGGTGTGTGGACGGTGCACGCTCCAGGTAAAACCGTCGCGCTTTGCGGCGGCAAACACTTCATCTTCCTGGGCGTAGTAAAAGTTCTCGATGTCCAGGCGCCCTTGTTCTTCACGAAATGGCGTCTGCGGCAGCGAGCCTTTGCCGTACGCCTCGAACGGACCCAGGTAATGTTTCAAACCGGTCACCAAGGCCACATGCTTGACGCTTTTGCCCGGCCTCAACGCATCCAGTACGTTGCGCACCATGGCCGCATTGACCTTGATGTTCTCAGCCTCGGTAGCCTGACGCGACCAGGTGGTGATGAAGACGTGGGTCGGTTTGATGCCTTCGAGCGCTTGCTTGACCGAAGCCGGGTCCTGCAGGTCAGCGGCGACCGGAATCACGCCCGTATCTTGCGACGGGTGGCGGGAGAGGGCGGCAACCCGCCAGCCGTTCGCAAGCAACAGTTGCGTGGTTGCGCTGCCGACGATGCCGCTGGCGCCGACGACCAATGCGGTCTGAGTCATGGTGTGCTCCTTGAAGATGAAGAGAATCAGCCTTGTCGGCCCTGAAGACTCAGAGCCCGCAGGCAGGGCAGAGGTTCATCTCGATAAGAAGGCGTTCGTGCCGACCGTTATTCAGCCGACCAGCAACGCCGCCCCATACATGCCTGTCGCGAATACCACATGGCCAATGACATTCTGCAAGCGCGCCACGGTCGGGTTGGGGGCCTTGTTGCACGCAACACCAACGCCCATGCCTGGCTGCAGGATGAACCAGCCCGCGCCGATCGTGACCAGCCCGACAATCAGCGCCGGGAAAAATGTCGGAGCGTGCGCCCATTGCACGCCCCAGACCATCAGCAACACGGCCGCGAAAATGATCCCGACTGCGTAATGCATGGCCCATCCAATCTTTAGCTCATTCGGGGCTTCTGGCGAGTTGCCGATGCCGTTGCGGTGCACGAACCGACCGTGGCGCATCCCTGCAAACCAGCGTCCCACCAGATGCCACGGCGGGGTGGGCATACCGAGGGTTCTTTTGAGCAGTTGTGCCCAGAGGTCCAGCAAGGCGGTACCGCCACTGCCGATGAGAACGGCGAGGAAGATAAATTCGAACATGTCAGTCCTTGGTGTCGTCGGTTATCGATGCGTTCGTAGTGGCGCCACACGTTAGCAGCTTGTCGCGGTGGCGCGCATGAAACAGGCGAAAAACCGTTTGTTAGCCACGCTCGACAGCACGATTCTTCATTCGCGATTTTTTCGCCTACGAGCCTGTCGATGACCATGATCCCTGCGCCAGATCCGTCACTGACCGATCATCGCCGTGGATGGGCGGGCTTGCTGTGCCCCTTCGCCCGTCTGGGCGCCGCAGGCTGCGCGTTGTTCGTCGACAAGGCGTGCGATTCACGCCAATTGTGAAGACCGGATGGGCCATTCAATGACGGCGGGGCAGGTGTTAGCCTTGCGCGACCGCTTTAACTCGCGCTTCTCCGCCCCGACCGCAACGAACTATTCATACGCATCGCGTGGCGGACACCGCGCAATGCATTTGAGGTGAATTGTGAAAAATATGTGAATGAATGTTAGTGATACATATAGTAATCATTCTCACCCTGATTCAGAATTCAGTTTCTTTTTTTGCCATTAGGAACCGAGACCTTGAATCGTTGTGTTTCCGCCACTTTGCTTTTTGCCAGTGCCGTCAGCAGTGTTTCCCTCGCGCAGGCCGCCGATGAAATGACCCTGCCTGCCATGCAAATTCAGGACAGTGCCGCTCAGGATGACGCGCAAAGCGTGGGGTATGTCGGGAAGCCGTCTTCCAGCACCACGAAGCTGGGGCTGACCAATAAGGAAACGCCACAAGCGATCACCACGATCACCCGTGACCAGATCAACGATTACAAGATGAACAGCGTCAAGGACGCCCTCCGTTCCGCGCCGTCGGTGACCGTGGAGCAGAGTGAAACCGACCGTACGGAATTCACCTCGCGCGGCTTCGAAATCAACAGCTTCGAATTCGACGGTATGAACATGCCGTTCACCCAGACCATCCTCAACGGTGATCTGGACATGGCCGAATACGAGCAGATCGACGTGTTGCACGGTGCGAACGGCTTGATGAGCGGGGCGGGCAACCCGTCGGCGACGGTCAACTTTGTGCGCAAGCGCCCGACCAGAGAATTCCAGGCGCAGATCGACACCAGCGTCGGTTCTTGGGACACCCGTCGCGTCGACATGGATCTTTCTGGCCCGCTGACGGACACAGGAAACGTACGCGGCCGCTTCATCTACGCGCATGAAAAAGGCAACTCATGGATGGACCGCTACAGCCACGAGAAGAACGTCGCGGCAGGCTTGCTGGCATTCGACCTGTCCGACGCCGACACCCTCACGGTGGGATTCTCTCAGCACAACAGCGACTCGAATGGCAGCACCTGGGGCAACCTGCCGTTGGTCGACAGCAGCAACAACCCTATTCATTACTCAAGTCGCAGCGCGAACGTCGGCCAGCCGTGGTCCTATTGGGACATCCATACGCAGCGCGTCTTTGCCGAGCTGACGCATGACTTTGGCAACGGCTGGAACGCTACGCTCACCGGCACCGCCATCACCGAATACCAGAACAGCAGCATGTTGTATGTCGCCAGCGTCACCGACGACGATGCACTCTCATTCGCCGCTCAAACCTCAGGCAGATCGCACCAGTTGATCGGCGAAGCGAAGGTCTCCGGCCCCTTCAGCCTGTTCGGACGCGACCACGAGCTGACCTTCGGCGCCAGCTATGGTCGCACGCACCAGAAGGCGCGCGAGTACGACGCGGCGCAGGCGGGGTATTACAACACCTCGTTCGCCAGCATTCTGGCTGGCACCGAGGCGCCACCTCAATTCCTCTACACCAGCGACATCAACACCCAGAACATCATTGATAGGCAGAAGAGTCTGTTTGCCGGCGCCCGTTTCAGTCTGGCGGACGATCTGCACTGGATCGCCGGCGCGCGCATGCTCAGCACTGACGGTACGGGCGAAAGTTATGGCGTCGATCACGCGCAGCGCGAGCACGGCAAGGTCACGCCGTACACCGGGCTGGTGTATGACCTCAACAAGGAGTGGAGCCTTTACACCAGTTGGACGCAAATCTATAACCCGCAGTACGGCTACGCCGGTATCGATGGAAAAGCGGTGGACCCGCTCGAGGGCAAGAGCCTGGAGGCGGGTGTCAAAGGCAGCCTGCTGGATGAGCGCCTTACTCTGACGGCGGCGGTATTCAAGACCGAGCAGAGCAACGTCGTCTCGCTGGGTGAAGCGGTGCAGGTTGGCTCTCAGTACCGCTACCCCACCGGGGATTACAAGAGCCGCGGTATCGAGCTCGAAGCGTCGGGCGAAGCCCTGCCAGGCCTCGACTTGCTGGCAGGCTACACCTACGTGCATATCGAAGATGAAGACGGTGACAAGTCGCGCCGTTACGTTCCGACGCACAGCTTCCGTGGCATGGCGACCTACCGTTTGCCGAGCTTGCCACAGGCCCGCATCGGCACCCGCATCAGTTGGCAGAGTGGCATTCAGAACGACAATATCAGCGTCATCCG
>Ga0308163_10001152_pt1 | contig 31970 bp, 26 predicted proteins | sample PhyTR1_FD_201037 | JGI IMG/M metagenome (GOLD analysis project Ga0308163, IMG submission 201037) | Phyllosphere microbial communities from UC Gill Tract Community Farm, Albany, California, United States - DLSLT.R1 | ecosystem: Host-associated > Plants > Phyllosphere > Unclassified | place: USA... | reverse complement strand
CTGAAGAGGTACATCGTCCGGGAACTCTACCCGTTCATTTTGGACGATTTGTTCACAGGGGCGGGGATTTCTTGACATAGGAGCGTCAACGCCGTGGCCGAACGCTTCTTCCTGAACCTGAAAATGGAGCGCGTCTGGCAGCGCCAATATGCCAATCAAGCCGAGGCCAGGACTGACATCACCGACTACATTGTCGGCTTCTATAACTGCAAGCGCATCAATTCAGTATTGGGCAATCTGCCGCCCACCGTCTATGAACGGAACATGGCAGTACGTGAACCTATCGTTGTGTCCGAAATTACTTGACCACTACAGACGTCAGCCCACATGCATCCAAATTCACAGGCAGCAGCGTGCGGATCGCCTATCGCACTGCGCCACGGGCATCAGTCGACGCGATCCTTGCGTCTTGACGCCGAGGCGCGGCTCTCGAACAGTCCTTCGGTCACGGGTTGGCCGGTTTGCCGAACAACTTCAGCCAAATAAAGCCCAACACGCCAGCAAGTAGTGAGGCTAGCAGGATCGCCATTTTGGAGGCGTTGATCAACGCCGGATCGTTGCTGAAGGCAAGGTTGGTAATGAAGATCGACATGGTGAAGCCTATCCCTCCGAGCATGCCGCCGCCAACTACGTGGCGCCATTTCAGGTCCGGCGGCAATGCACACAGACCGACGGCGACGGCCAGCAGGCAGGCCAGAGTGATGCCCAGCGGCTTGCCCAGCACCAGGCCGGCCAGGATACCCAAGCTGTTATGTGAGGCTAGCTCCTGCATCCAACCTGCGCCCACGGCGATACCGGTGTTAGCCAGTGCGAAAATCGGCAGGATGACGAAGGCCACCGGCGTGTGCAGGAAATCCTCGAGTCGGTGCGACGGCGACTCTTGGTCTTCGTCCGTGGTGGAATACGGAATCGCAAACGCCAGCAGCACGCCCGCAATGGTGGCATGTACGCCGGACTTGAGCATGAATAACCACATTACCGCCCCTCCGATCAAGTACGGCGAAAGCGCCCTCACGCGCAGCACCCGGTTCATGCCGAGCAGAGAGGCAAACACCAACAGCGCGCCGAGCAAATACAGGGGCGCCAGGGTGGATGTGTAGAACCCGGCGATGACCATGATGGCGCCCAGGTCATCCATTACCGCCAGCGCGGTCAGGAAAACTTTCAGCGACGTGGGAATCGCGCTGCCGAGCAGCATGAGCACCGCCAGTGCGAAAGCAATGTCGGTGGCCATGGGGATGCCCATGCCGGCCTGACTGGTTGTGCCCCCGTTAAAGGCAAAATGGATCAGCGCCGGAACGGCGATGCCGCCCACCGCCGCCACCATCGGCAGCAACGCACCGCGAACGGTTGACAATTCGCCGCTATAGATTTCGCGCTGCAGTTCAAGGCCAATCAGCAGAAAAAAGATCGCCATCAGGGCGTCGTTAATCCAAAGCTCTACCGACAAGCCCGCCAACGGCATATGCCAGAAATGCAGATAGGCTTCGGCCACCGACGAGTTGGCCAGCATCAGGGAGATAATAGTGCAGCCGATGAGCAGGATGCCGCCGGACTTCTCCGATCCGACGAAATGGATGAACGTATTGGAGATGGGCTTGGGTATGATATTCATAGGCGCTGTGGTCGACAAGATGCCGCGCGGCGGCCCGACCTGACGCATTCCCTGCCACACGAAATGTGTGTACACCCGTTCCCATGATAACAGAACCAGATAGGATTAAAGTGGGGGAGCAGCCAGCGGGACGCATAGGGTACCGCAGGCGGGAGGTCCAATATCCCTCAAATCGGGATAGCAGCGTTATCAATGCGCTCGTCCGCGAGGTCAAAAAACTACCTGATGGTTTAATGGAGACATTGACGTGGGATCGAGGCGGAGAAATGGCTCAGCATAAACGCTTCACTGTATGCACGGATGTAGCAATGTACTTCTGCGATCCTCAGAGTCCATGGCAACGGGGCACCAATGAAAACACCAACAGATTACTTAGACAGTATCTCCCAGATGGAACGGATCTAACGCCTACAGCCAGCGAGATCTAAATGCGATTGCACGAAAGCAGAATACGCGCCCTAGAAAAACGCTCGCCTACATGACCCCGGGTGATAAACTTGCCCAAGTGTTGCCTTGACCGGTTGAACCTGCCGAGGACAATCCTCATGATCAAGAGCTGGCACTCTGGACGCGAGTCGATTCTTGGTGAGTCCGGATTAGCCGGGCATTTGCAGAATATGTTGGCCGAGCGTACGTTGACGGCCGAATCGCGTCATCATTTGGCACGCGAAGATCAAGCTGGCAAGAACCACCGTAACGGCAGCAGTTCCAAGAAGGTGCTGACGCCTGCGTTTTCCATACGGCCGGGTTGCGATGATGAATTGTAATGATAGGCTCGGGAGCGCGCTGCGCGCCGACGTTCCCATCCCGATGCTCCATGCTCGCCGGCATACGCGGTGGACCTGCCAGGCAGCCGATGGGCCACTAGCTGCACCGGAATTGTACAGCCGGCTCCGAATTAGAACGCGTGCTTGATGCCGATGTTGACGCCGCGATTGCCTGACCCTGCGTCGGAAGCGTTGCCCACAAAGAAGCTGGCCTCGGCCGCCGCGTTTTCCCTTCGCATCTTCGAAAAGATGAAATAAAGCTCGGTGCGCGGCGACAGTCCATGATAGGCGCCGACGGCATATTGCGTCACATCGGCATTGACTGCCGTTCGATCGTCATGTTCGATGACCGAACCCACCAGGCGATTCGTACCGCAGAAGTACGTAAGGCCCACGATGGCGTCGCGGCTGTCAAGGTTGACATTGTCCTTGTTGACGGCAACACCGCCGTGCAGCTTGAGCCGTGTCGCGAAAAGGTAGGAACCCATGGCGGTCCCAATCCGCGTTCGGTTCAGTGCGGTGAAATTGCTGGCGGGCGCATCGTTATAGGTGCTGTACACCATGCGTCCGGCCCACGGACCGCCCGCATACGCGAGCTCGGCGTCGAAGCGGCGGCCGGCAGCGGCGCGACCGGACACCTCACCCATCGCGGTCTGCACATTGACATTAAAGCCGTTGAAGGAGGGACTGGTATAGCGCACCGAGTTGTTGATACGAGTGCCGGCCATTTGCAACACATTATTTGCCCTGCCCGATGAACCGGTCTTGAAGGGGTCGGCCACCTCGTTGACCGCTTGGTATATTAGCGAATATTGGCGCCCCATCGTCACCGAGCCGTAGCCGCCATGTAGGCCGATGAAGGCCTGGCGCCCGAACAGGCCGCCACCGGCATTGAGGCTGCCATCGTCGACATTGATGCCGGACTCGAGCACAAAACTGGCGCTCATGCCGCCGCCCAAGTCTTCCTTACCCCGGAAGCCGAGGCGCGAACCGGCCGCCGCCCCGCCACTGACTTTGGTGACATTGCCGTTCTTGCCGCCGCCCTCCAACACCAGTCCACTATCGAGCACACCATACACGGTCACGGACGCCTGTGCATGCACCACTCCGCCCGCTGCCATTAGCAGCAGCGCCATCATTGTCTTTTTCATCTTGTCTCCTAGCCTACGGCCATGATTATTTATTGGGCAGCGGGCGCAGCTCGACCCGGCCGATTTGCTGCACGATCACCAGGTAACTGGACACGGCGATGAGGGCATGGGCGCCGACAAACACCAGAGCACTGGTAAACGAACCGCTGGCGGCCACCAGATAGCCGATGATGATCGGCGCCACGATGCCAGCGGTATTGCCGATGCCGTTGAACAGTGCACCGGTCAGCCCGATGATTTCCTTCGGCGACGTGTCCGCTACTACGGCCCAGCCCAGCGCGCCGACACCCTTACCAAAGAAGGCCACCATCATCACGCCCACGACCACCCACTGGCTGTCTGTGTAATTGCATAGCACCATGGTGGTGGACAAGCCGAGGCCGGCGATGATGGGGATCTTGCGGGCCCAAGTCAGGCTAACGCCGCGCTTGATCAGGCGATCGGAAATCAGGCCGCCTAGCAAGCCGCCGAAGAAGCCGCAGATTGCCGGCAGCGAGGCGATAAAGCCCGCTTTCAAGATCGACATGCCGCGCTCCTGCACCAGGTAGATCGGAAACCATGTCAGGAAAAAATAGGCGATAGTATTCACGCAGTACTGGCCCAGGTAGACGCCCAGGAGCATGCGGTTGCGCAGCAACTGTCGCAGGTAGCGCCAGTCGGCGCCGCGGTTGGATCCCTTGGTACCTAGCCCCTGGTCCATATCGACCAGAGCGCCACCGGCAGCGATGTAATCGAATTCGTCCTTGCCCAGCTTGCGATGGTCGCGCGGACTGTCGATCACCTTTAGCCATACCAAGCCAACGACGACCCCGAGCGCGCCCATGCCCATGAACACGTGCTGCCAGCCATAATGAAAAATCACCCAGCCCATGATCGGTGCGAACAGCACCACCGCAAAATACTGGGCCGAACTGAAGATGGCGGACGCCGTGCCGCGCTCGGTAGTCGGGAACCACGCCGCCACGATGCGGCCGTTGGCGGGGAACGACGGCGCCTCGGCCAGTCCTACCATGAAGCGCAGCACGAACAACGCCGCAATGGTCCACTGGGCGCCAAGCATTTCGACTCCGCCCTGCAGCGCGGTAAAGATCGACCACAGGATGATGCTGGCTGCATAAACGCGCTTGGAACCGTAGCGATCGAGCAGCCAACCGCCGGGCAACTGCCCCAGCACGTAAGCCCAGCTGAACGCGGAAAACACGTAGCCAAGCGCTACCGGCGAGATCGCCAGGTCCTGACGCATGGACGACGCGGCCAGGGACAGGATCGCCCGGTCGGCAAAATTGAACGTGGTGACCACGAACAGCATGAACAGGATCACGTAGCGGACGTGGCCGGTACGTGCGGGCAGGATAGGTGAGACGGCGGAGGACGGACGTGCGTCGACCTCCAAGGACTGGTGGTTCACTTGCATCTCCTTGACATGCCGGCAGGAGGCGACGCTGGCGCGTCTGCCGGTTCATTGTTGTGGTTGAACTGCGGGAAGGATCAGAGTTGGTCCGATGCCACGCGCCAAGTATCGGCCTGCGGTGACAGGCTGAAACCGAGCCCTGGTGAGGTAGGCAAATGCATGCAGCCGTCGGCAATGCGCAAGCGCTCGTTGAATGCGGGTTCGAGCCACTCGATGTGTTCGACCCAGCTCTCGTGCGGATATGCGCATGCCAGGTGAATGTGCACTTCCATCACGAAGTGCGGCGCCAGTTTCAAGCGCTTGAGGTCGCTGTACGCCATGATCTTGAGGAACGGTGTGATGCCGCCAATGCGCGGTGCGTCGGCTTGCAGGTACGTGATCGCCTGATGGTCGATCAGCTGCTGCACTTCTGACACGCTGCTGAGCATTTCACCAGTGCCGATTGGGGTGTCGAGGCGCTGCGTCAGCTGGGCGTGGCCAGCATGATCGTAGGCGTTCAATGGCTCCTCGATCCATGTCAGGTTAAATTTCTCCATGGCGCGGCCGGCACGCAATGCTTGCGTCAGATCCCATTGCTGGTTGGCATCCACCATCAGCGGCACATCGGGACCGATGTGTTCACGCACGGCCGCCACCCGGGCCAGGTCCTTGGCCAGGTCTTTTTGCCCAACCTTGAGCTTGATGCCACCGATGCCGCGCGCCAGCGATGCGTCGACGTTAGCGATCACTTCGTCGATCGGCGCATTCAGGTAGCCTCCCGACGTGTTGTAGCACGGTACGGCCTCGCGGTAAGCGCCGAGCAGCTTGCCGATCGAGACGCCGGCCGATTTGGCCTTGAGGTCCCACAGTGCAATGTCGAAGGCGGCAATCGCCTGCACCGTGACGCCGGTACGAGACACAGATGCCCCGATCCAGGCCATCTTCTCCCAAAGGCGGCCGATATCGCGGGCGTCTTCACCGATCAGCACCGCCGCTACGTCCTTGGCGTGGGCATATAACGCCGCGCCGCCGGCACGCAGCGAATAGCTGAAGCCGAAGCCTTGGCTGCCGTCGTCAGTATGGATGGTGGCGGTAAGCATATCCACGTGCGCCAACGGTGCCTGGCGCCCGGCTAGGACCTTGGCGTCGCTGAGCGGCTTGACCAGTGGAACCTTGTATAGCGCGATATCTATCGATGTGATCTTGTGCATTGCCTGTCTCCTGAATGGGAATCTTAAAGTAACTGTCGGGGCAAGTATTGCACTATCATCGATCATCGTCAATGGATCATGCACGATATTTTTTCCCTGGTGGGCGATGCCGGCGGTGGTAAAATCGGTCGAGATATCCGCTACCCGCCATCGCAATGAATAATGTCACCCCGAAAGCCCCTGTCAAACTGGTCAAGTCTCCGCTGTCCGAGCTCGCCTATGAAGAGCTGAAACGCCAGATTCTCGACCGTGAATTGCTGCCCGGTGAGCGACTGAACATCGATGCCCTGTCTCGTGCCTGCGGCATCAGCACCTCTCCCCTGCGCGAGGCACTGGCCCGGCTGACGTCGGAGGGCCTGGTGGCGTTTGCGGCTAACACGGGGTTCTCTGTTGAAGCTGTACCGGACGCGGAAAAAATGCGCCAGATGATGGAGTTCCGGCTGTTGATGGAAGCGCATTGCGCAATGGTCGGCGCCACGCGGCGCGATGAGGCGACGGTCACCTTGCTCGGTAGTACACAGGATGAGATGGCGGTGCAGCGCCAGCGCGGCATCAGTTATCGTGAGCACCGCCAGTACATCGAGCTCGAGCAAAAATTTCACCAGGCGATCATCGATAGCGCCGGCAATGTGATGATTTCCAACGCCTACCGCGAGTTGCACCTGATCTTGGCGGTGTCGCGGCTATCGGTGGTGGCCGGCAGCAACCAGGTGGGCAGCGACGAAGCAATGGCCGAACACGCAGAGATCGTCGCCGCGTTCAAGGCCGGCGACGGTGCTCGCGCCGAGCGCGCAGTGCGCGGACACCTCGACGGCGCGGCGTCCCGTATTGCTCGTAGCAGCTGAACCCCAAGACGTCGGAACGCTGTGGGCACCGCGCCGTGTTTGAGGCAGACCTAGCCGCAGGCAGGGAACCATCTTGCCGAGCGTGCACCAGCGTCATAGCTGATCGGTGATCGAAAGCGCTCAAATTCGATCAGCAGGCCCCACGGCGTACGGCCGAAACGACCGACGTTACCAGAGCCTTGCTCCTGGCCGCTCAATGCGTACGGGCCGTCAAGCAGCGTGCCGCCCGCTGCGGCAAAGCGGCTGGTCACGGCATCCATGTCGTCCGCCGTTACACTGAAGTGGCTGATGCCGAAATCGGCGATGCCCTGGCCCGGTTCACCGCGCGGGTGGTCGATTTCGAAGATTTCGATGTTTGCACCGTGGCGCATTCTCAGCAATGACACTGCGACGATCGCCGTGCCATGCGCTAACCCATTTTTCGCGTGCAACGCGTCGGCGCGCATCGGCTCTCCGCCCTTGCGAACCAGCGAAAACAGCGGCTCTGCACCAAACGCGTGCTGGAAAAATAGTACGGCAGCATCATGATCCGGCACCGTGATTCCGATGTGTTCGACGCCGCGCGATAGCGACGGATCGACGACGGCATTGGGGGAGGCAGGCGGAACGATCACTTCTCCCAACGCGATGCCGTCGATACTCTGCGGCAGCTGTAGCGTGAGCACCAGGAACGGCGGCTGTGTCGCACTGCGTCCTTCGTTACTTTCTGGCAGCAACTCGTTTTGTGTTGCTGGGATATACAACCGGCGCGCACCGGTGATGAGCAGCGCATCCGGATTGATCAGCCGTGTATCGGCTACCAGCACCGCGCGCTGACCGGATGGTGCCACCACTTCGATACGGCGTTGCTCGGCGTCCGCCAGGTACAGATTGCCGAGTGTGTCCATTGCCGTCCCGTTCAGGGTGGGAATCGTGACCACTTCGGTGATCGTGGCCGAGATCGCGGCATCCGCCACTGATGGATCGTTGAGCAGGGCGGTGGCAACACGACGGATAGGACCGGTTGGAGTGCCAACATACAACCATTGCCCATCGGGAGATAGTTCGATGAAATCTGTGGCCACCCGGGGACGCTTGCCGTCGCCGTCGGCCAGGATGCGCCTTGCGGACCCGCGCATCGGCAATGCGTCCGACGGTAGCAACTGTGGATCGCCGTCCAGGCGGCGCCAGCTGGCGCCCGTATCGAGGTCGTGTACGATGATGGCGCCGCGTCCTGAATCGGTCAGGTACACGCGCCCTCCCCATATCCTGAGATCGTTGAGCTGTGCCCCGGGGGGCAGGACGCTGTCGTCGAATCGTAACGAACGCAGCAGCGCACCGGATCGTGTATCGAACTGCAGCACTTTTTGTGCGCCGGGAATGACGTGCTCTCGATCAGGCGTTCCTTGGTCAACCACCCATAGGGTATCGTCGCCAAAGATATGCAATGCATTGACTTGCACAAAGGCTTCGTGCGCCGCCTGCCCCGCCGACCACGCATTCCAGCTGCCGCCCGGAAAAGGCTGCAGATGGCCGTCTGCGGCCACCCGCACGACCGAGGGTGTGGCATCCATGCCCGTCCAACGGGGCAAGCCTAAGAACAGCTCGCCGGCACGCGTCACGGCGACGGCGTTGCATAAAAATTCGGGACTCGATGCGGCGACCTCGAGGCCCTGCGTATGCGCTTGGTTCATGACATCTCCTGGGATGAGTTGACCGAATGATCGTTCTTCATTGATAAAGTAAGTCGGGGCGCGGCTGACGCCGCTTGGAATGGCCGCGGCGTCAGAATGTCGTGTTGATACCAGTGTAGACGCCTGACTGCACGTGGCCGGCAGGCGGATTGTCGGGGTTATTGTTGTTACTGCCCGGATTGCGGGCACCAACACCAAACTGCGCGCCCTCGCCATTGCGGACGTGGGCCATGCTCAGATACCAGAACGTACGGGGTGAAAAGGAATACATCGCGCCCGCCGCCAGTAACGTTGCATGGCCGGCTCCGTCATGGGTGGCATCGCCAGCGCCCTCGCCCACCGTCATTCGATACAGAGCGCTGCTGAGGAGTAAGCGCCCGCTGGCATGAACCTTGCCGCCGAACCAGAAATGATCGGCGCGCCGCGCCAGACCCGCCGGCGTTTGCGGCGCGCTCAGATGGTTGTATCCCGCCTGCAATGTGGCGCGCGCGTCGAACTTGTACGCGACTCCAGCAAACACTTCTCGCGATGACGTAAACAAATTGGTGTAGCGGCCGTCGGTATCGCGCAATTGGCTGTACTGGCTACGCAGCTCCAGCATCGGGCCGGTATAGGTGAGCTGGAGCGAGTCCGTCCTGCCTGGTTGACCAGGCATGCCGCGGTTGTACCCTTGTTGGCTTTCCCCCGGCGAATGCTGCAAATAGACATCGAAGCCGCCCAGTACTGGCGATTGATAGCCAATAGCGTTGTTGATCACCAAAGAATTACGCCAGCGCATAAGCGCAGTGCTCGAATAGAGCTCTTGCATCATCGGGTCCATGTCCCACTGGTAGTTGCCCAGAGAAAGATCGCGTCCGAGCCGCAGCGTTCCGAATTCACGCGTGCGATAGTCGAGATATGCCTTGCGCCCGAAGAGGACGTCACCGCCCGCATTGCCCGTGCCACGGGTGAGGTCGAGTCCTTGCTCCAACACGAACGATATCGCAGCGCCACCGCCCAGCTCTTCCTTCCCCTGCACTCCCAGCCAGCTGGCCCCCCAGTTGCCGCTCTGCGTCCGCCAGGCGCCGCCGACGCCCGTTCCGGCTGCGCTGCGCAGCGAACTGGTGTAACTGATACCGGCGTCGAAGCGGCCATACAGCGTGGCGCCGGGCGCGACCTCTTGCGCATGCACCGCAGCAGTCGCGACCAGCGCCGCCATGGTGACGACTCTTCTCGCGGCGGACGGCGCTGCGGTCACGCCTTCACCAGCGGTCCAGGGTTGGGCACGTACTGCTCGATGATTGCCTTGGCCGACCACAGCGCCAGAGCGCCCACGGTCACGGTGGGATTGTAGCCACCATTGTTAGGGAAGGCCGACGCCCCCAGCACGAAGACGTTGTGCACGTCCCAGCTCTGCAGATAGCGGTTAAGGGCGCTGGTCTTTGGATCCTTGCCCATGACCGCACCGCCGATGGTGTGGCCGGAACGCTGGTCGTAAGGCGAATTGGCGCCGATGGCCGAATTGAACGGCACAACGTGCTTGGCACCGGTCTTTTTGCCGATCTCAACGCTCTTGGCGCCGGTCCACGCCGCCATCTTGCGATCGTTGTCGTTGAAATCGAACGTAAGACGCAGCAGCGCCTGGCCATGCTGATCCTTGTACTCCGGATCAAGATCGAGGAAGACGTCGCGGTGCGGAAAACTGGTGCCCTGGGCAAAGATCGTGGCGACGTTCTGATAGCTGTGCTGAAAAGCCTTTTTCCAGCCCTTACCCCAGCGCGGCGCGCCCGGTGGTACGGCGTCCGCCATGCCGATCGGACGGCCGTTGGTGGAAAATGCCATGATGCCGGCGCCGCCGATGAAGTCGACCCCGCTGTGATCGAAATTATCGCCGTTGAAATCGTCAATCTGGACCGCCAGCGCGCCGGCGCCAATAAACGGGTTCAACTGTTCATCCTCGAAGAAAACGTCGGCGCCCGAGATCGTCTGGTAGGTGTAGTTGCGTCCCACCACGCCTTGCCCCGTCTTGTGATCATACGGCTTGCCGATGCCGGACAACAGCATTAACCGCACATTGTCCATTTGGTAGGCCGAGATGATGACGATTTTGGCCGGCTGTTCCCATTGCGCACCGCTGCGGTCGATGAACGTAACGCCGGTCGCCGTCTTGCCGTCTGCCGCCTTGTTTACGCGCAGTACCTCGGACTCCGTCACCACTTCGAAATTGTCGCGCTGCATCAACGCCGGCAGCACGCAGGCCTGCGGGCTGCTTTTCGACCAGTTTCCACAGCCGAAGAACTCGCAATAACCGCAGTAGGTGCAAGGCGCCATCCGCACGCCGAGCGGATTGACATAGGCCTCCGAGATGTTACCGGCAGGGACGGGAAACGGGTGGTAACCCATCGATGCCGTGGTTTTCTGGTAAATCTCCATCCAGCGCGAGTTTTTCAGCGGCGGTGTCGGGTAATCGCGCGCGCGCGGCCCTTCGAACGGATTGCCACCCGGATTGACTTTCCCCTGGATGTTGCCGGCCCGCCCCGAGGTTCCGGCGATCCGCTCGAAGCGGTCGTAGAATGGCTCGAGTTCCTTGTAGGTGATCCCCCAATCCTGCACTTGCAAGCCGGGCGCCAGTTTTTTGACGCCATAGCGTGCCACAGTCTTGCTGTAAGGTTCAAAATCGAATTCCGTGAAACGCCAGCTCATGCCGGCCCAGTGGGTACCGGCGCCGCCGACGTTCCAGCCGAACTGGAAACAGCTCCATTCACGCACCGGCAATGCTTTTTCGCCAGGCTTGTTGCGGAAGGTCAGCGCTTCCACTGCCGGCGGTTGCAGCATTTCGCGCCGCACGCCCCAGCGCAGTTCATCGGTGTCTACGCTCGGTGGAAAATCGGTCGACGTGTCACGCCAGGCGCCGCGCTCGATCGCCACTACGTTCAGCCCGGCGCGGGTTAGTTCCTCGGCCATGACGGAACCGGACCAGCCGAGCCCGACGATGACCACATCGGCCATGGATCGTTGATTTGCCATGTGTTGCTATCTTTCTTGCCGCTTGGCGGCACTAATCTTGAATGTTGACTGGAAACGATGGAGCAGAGCGTATTTACGCGCTCTTATCCGCCATGCTGATCGGGATGATGTTGAGCTTCTTGCCGCGCTTGTCTACCACGTCACGAAAATCGTAGCGGGCGCCGGGGAAGCCAATCATTTTCCAGCCCGCCATGTTTTTGTTGCCGCCGTACATAGGGTCGGACAGGAAGCCTTCGCGCGTGTTCTGCAGCAGCAACCCGAACAGCGCGACGCCGTCGATGCCTTCCATGGTCAATTTGCCTGTTTCCAGCGCAACGAGTAGCGCGTCCTGCTGCGCTTCGCCCAGTTCGACGAACGATTTTCCGTGCATGGCCACTACCCGCTTGTCGAATGCGGCCAGGCCGCTGCGATAGCGCTCGGCAGGAGTTTCGCGGAACTGCGGTCCCTGTTGGGGCGTCCCTTCGAGGAAGCGGCCGCGCCGGTACATGGCTACAGCCTTGCCGAAGTCACCTGCCAGCTGGCGGTCGATGAACACCACGCAACCAGCTTCCAGAGCGCCGATGCTGAGGTCGTCGGCCGGGATCAGGCGCTCGACGATGGCGCCGACCAGTTGTGCCTCGGCCGGCGTGAAGAACGCCATGCCGCCCTGCTTGGTGGGCATCGGTGGATCGGCCAGGCCTGGGGACCAGGGCATTTCGCCGCGAACAACCGGCGCGGCCTTTTCTGCGTTACCGGTCTTGGCCAGCACGCCACCGGCGGCAAACGCGGCCAGGCCGCTCAACAATCGGCGGCGCGGCAGGTGCGGCGCGCCAGGTGCGTCCGTGTCAGGGGAAAGTTTAGGTTTGGATGTCATGGAGTATGCTGGAAAATGGAGATGCAACGAGTGCAGCGGTGCTGACCGGCAGGTACGGCCAGAATCTGACCGAGAGGATAAGATTCGCAATGATGGTCTGCAATTGAATCTTTGACGATAGATCGTCAATACACATCGAAAAAAATACGCTTGTTCACAATTCTTTGACGCATCTACTTGACGCAAGGCTTGCGGCGCGTTGGCGATGGCGGATAATAACGCCAGCCAGTTCGACGCCAAAATTAGAGGATGCATGAGTACCGAGACACCGCGCCGCCGTAAGCGCAGCGCCCGATTTACCGAGATCGCCATTGAAGCCGGCGTCAGCATATCCACCGTGGACCGCGTGCTCAACGAACGTGGCAGCGCCTCAAGTGCGACGCGCCTGCGAGTAATCAGCGCCGCCCGCAAGCTAGAGTTGCCGCGCGTGTTGCCGGAGACCCGGCACGGTATCGTGCACATCGACGTCATACTGAGCGATCACCAGACTCCATTCCTGCTGCGGCTGGAGCAGGCCGTGCAACGGGCGGTCGGCCTGCTTCCGAGCCATATCGTGGTCCACAAAGTGCTGCTGCCATTGAGTGATGAAATCGCCTACGAACGGGCGATTCTGTATCCGCCGTATGCACGTGGTGGCGTGATCGTAGCGGCCCCCGAAACGCCACGCATCGGCAACGCCCTGATGCAGGCGCTCGACCGCGGGGAGGCGCTGGCCACCATGGTGAGCGACCTTCCAGGGCTCCCCCCGCACCATTTTGCGGGCATCGACAATTACCGTGCCGGCCGCACGGCCGGGTACTGGATGGGTCGGTTGGCCAAACGCAGGGGCAGCGTGCTGATTCTGCATGGCATGCACATGGTGCGCGCACACGAAGAGCGCACACGCGGTTGTACCGATGCGCTGCGAGAGTTTTTCCCCACCTTGCAAGTTCATATTTCACAGGAAACGCTTGATGACCCTGACCGCTGTTACCGATACGTGCTGGAGGCGCTGAGCAAGGATCCGATGGGGCATCGGGCGCCACTGGTGGGCGTGTACGACACCGGCTATGGTTCAACCGGCATCAACGCAGCGCTGCACAAGGCGGGCGCGCAGGGATCTGTGACATGGATCGGGCACGAGATGCTGGACCAGCACCGCCAATACTTGACGGAACGCTGCCTGGATATGGTGATCGACCAGAATCCGGACGGGCAAGTCCAGTCAGCGCTACAGCACGTGCTGCATCAGCGCGGCCTGATCGATATCGAACCGCGTCCGGAGCTGCGCGAGTTCAACCTCTATACGCTGCCAAATCTGCGCACCCAGAATTACCTCGACTGAGGTCACACCCTGCAGGGCGCCGCGACGCCATGCAGGGTGTGCGCATCAGTGTCCGGCGGTGCTGCTAAACACTGGCGGCGCCGTCTTCAACTCGCCGCGTGCCTTGGTCACCTGTTCCTGCTTGACCGCCGGCGCCGCATTGCTCCAGCTATTGCGGACATAGGTGAGCACGTCGGCGATGTCAGCATCGGACAATTTCCAGCCAAAAGCCGGCATGGCCGCGCCGGTTGGATTGCCCAAAGTCACTGCGCCACGGTCACCGACGAGTACCGTGCGCATCAGCGAATCCGCATACGGTGCCTGGATGCCCGGGCTGTTGGCCAATGCCGAAACCATGGTGCCGACACCCTTGCCGTTGAAGTCATGGCAGGCGGCGCAGTTGGCTTCATACACGTGCCTGCCGCGCACCATGCGGGTGTCGGCGGCGCCAAGCGGCGCTGGCTTGGCCAAGGTGGAACCGGGCAGGTCTTTTAAATAGACCGCGATCGCCTTCAGGTCGCTGTTGCTCATATATTGGGTCGAGTTCGAGACCGCTTCGGCCATGGGTCCCGCCGCTACCGCGACGTCATTGCTGCCGATCTTCAGATACTGCACCAGTTGCTCCTGCGACCAGCCGCCGATGCCGACGTAAGGGTTACCCGTGATTTCCGGCGCATACCAGCCGGCCAGCACGCCGCCTTGCAGGAAGTCGGATTTGTCGCCGCCAAGAAAATTCTTGCCGGTATGGCACGAAGCGCAATGACCGGCTCCCAGCACCAAGTAAGCGCCACGGTTCCATTCGGGCGACTTGCTCGCATCTGGTTTGAACGGTGCATTATCGAAAAACAGCAGGTTCCACCCCGACATCAGCAAGCGGATATTGAACGGGAACGGCAAGCTGGTGTCTTCGACCTTGTTGCGCACCGGCTTGACAGTCTGCATGAACATCCACAAATCATGCATGTCTGCGTCGCTGAGCTTGACATAAGCGTTATAGGGCATGGCAGGGTATAAGTTCTGGCCGCGCTTGCCCTTGCCCTGCCTGACGGCACGCGCGAACTCGGCCTCCGACCAGTTGCCGATACCGGTTTCCTTATCCATCGTGATATTGCTGGCAATGATCTTGCCGAACGGCGTTTCCAGAGCATAACCACCGGAAAATGGTTGCTTATTCTGATGCGGCGTATGGCATGCAATACAATCGGAAGCTGTGGCAATATAGCGGCCGCGTTCGATCGCGGGGCTGGTGGCAGCCGTGCCGCGCTGTGCTCCGGCCGCCTTGATCGAGGGCTTCTGCCCTTGCGGTTCGGTACCGGTGGCCTGGGCATGTGCCTGGTCTGCGCTGATCAACGACAACGCGATACCGCCCGCCGCCGCCACGGCAACGACGCCCATCATTAATTTCAATTTCATAGGTATGACTTTCTCTGCCCAGGGGGCGCTCATTTTCCCCGGATGGTAGAAGAGCCATCGGTGCTTCACAATAAAAGATTTGACGTTTTATCGTCATAGAATTTCATCGAAATTGCCGCTACAAGCCTTGCAACCAATCTTCAAGGACTGCGGTGAAGACGTCCGGTCATTCCACATTCGCCACGTGGCCGCAATCGGCGATCACATGGCGCTTCGCTGCCGGCAACAGGTCGATGATGTGCCAATCGACAGTCTCCCGGTCGCCGCGAATGATCAGAACGGGCAAGTTAAACGGCGTAGCGGACAATTTTTGGTAGACGTCGGTGCCCAGCAAAAAGCGGGGCTCCACGTGCAACGGCTGCCACATCTGCCATTCGCTTATCATGCGCCACAACGGTTGGCGTAGTCGTTCGCGGCCACTTCCGGAATTGGCGATCAGTTGCTCCAGCCAGCGCTCCCTGAAAAGCGAGAGTCCCGATTTTCTCAGGTCGGCAATGCTGGCGCGGCGCGCCGCAAACGCATCTGCCGTCCACGGCTGGGTGGGTCCGGACACGTCAAACAGATCACCGCTTGCCATCACCGCGCTCAATGCGCGCTGCGGAAACAGCGCAATGAAATCGGTGACCACGAAGCCGCCCAGTGACGACCCGATCAGGTGTGCCCGAGCGATGCCGAGTGCATCAAGAAGATGCAACAGGTCTTCAGCGTGCAATGCGCGCTGCTGCTCGTCGGGCATGCTGGAGCGTCCGTACCCGCGAAGATCGAAACGTATCACTCGGTAACGTTTTTCCAGCAATACGAGCTGTGGATCCCATTGGCGCCGGTCAAAGGAGTGGCCGTGGAGAAGTGCTACCGGCGTGCCGCAGCCGCTCTCCTCGTAATACAGTCGCCCCCCGTCCACGGCCACCGTGCCCCGCTTCACCTTTTTGCATCGTGCCTCCTGCACAGCCGCGCGGGCCATCGGCGCATAGATCGCGGAGCCCAGAAACGTGCTGTAAACATTGCGCCGCCCAGCATGGGGCTAAAGCCAGGCTCGGCCGAAACCGGTGCAAAACCGCTGGCCGTCATGCCCAGCCGTGCCGCGATGCGCATAAGGAAAATCTCATTAAACGCCTGCCCGCTTGCGACCTCGGCCATGCGCCCGGCCACTTGCATAGCCAAGCCGCCGTAACGGAATTCGACGCCCGGCGCGGCCGCCGCCGGCAGGTCCCGCAATCGTGCCACGGACTGCGCGGGCGTGGGGTAATGGTCGCGCTGCAGACCCGCTGGCTGGTAATCAGGGTAGCCGGCCGTATGCGACAACAGCTGGCGCAAGGCGGCGCGGCCCTTGTCGCCGTCCAGTTCAGGCAACAGCGAGCGCGCCGTGTCGGTCCACGCCAGGGCGCCTTCGTCGACCAGGGCTGCGATGGTGGCTGCAGCAACCCATTTGCCGGTCGAGGCCACGTGCAGCACACCACTGGCGTAGCCGTTGCCGAACCGCGCCCGGTGCAGGATTTCTTCGCCACGTCCGAACATCAGCGTCATGCCGTCGAAATAGCCGCATGCTACGCGATCGGCCAGGCGGGCATCGAGCCAGGAAAAATCGGCGGCCCACCACGTGCCCGGCACACGCGCCGGAGCCTGCGAGGAACTCGCCAGTCCTGCTCCGGGCAGCACGCTGGCCGTCATGGAGAGAAAAAAATCACGACGCCTCATCGGTCCTCCCTTCCTCGTCCGCGAGCGACGAAGTCGCGGCCAGATGCAAGTAAAAGTCGTAGCGCGCCGTCAGCCAGAACGAACGTGGCGAATTCAGCACCACCCAGCCCGCCGACTCCGGCAATTGCTCCATGATGTCGCTCTTTGTCACGCCGGTGGTGGTAGGCAGCATGGTGTCGTAGCCACTGATGTACTTGTCGTTGAGCAAGTTGCGGCTATCGAGCGAGATGCGCAGGTTCTTGAAGCCGGCATACTGGATCGAGAAGTCGGTATTGCGCTGCGGCGGCAAATAGTTGGTCGGTCGGCGTGTTATTGAGCTTGCGCTTGGCCATGAAGCGGTGGCGCAGATTGAACCGGAAATCATCGAGCTCATACGAAACGGTATTGGAAATCACCCAGCGCGGCGTGCGCGACATGATGCCCGAGACGATGGTCAGCTTGTCGTCCTCAGCGCCCACCTCGCCCGCCTGGAAGTTACCCACCGCTACCGCCTTGGCCGACGAGAACAAGCCGGAACCCATGCAGTTGAGCTTGGGAGTGATGCGGTATTTCACCCAGCCTTCCAGGCCCTTGGTACGGTACTTGTCCTGGAATTCAACGACGTACGTCGCACCGTCGGTGTTGAGCGGCGTCACCTGCTGCCACAATTCCAGCTCGGTGCGGAAGGCCGTCAGCTGTCCGCTCATCCGGGAATTGCCGAATACATAGGCCAGTTCGTCCTGCACCAGGTCGGCCTGTGGAAACAGCGGCTTGTTGTCGGCATTGAACTGGGTGGCGTAGCGTGAGACGATGCCGGAAATATTATTGCCGGCCTTGCTGCGGCGGTAGTACACCTTGTCGCGCTCGGTTACATTGTAGCCGGCCGAGACGCTGTAGTTTTTCAGGTACACGCATTTCTTGGCTTCCACCGGCGTGCTGCGCACGTAATGGACGTTGTCGTACCAGGTTAGCGGGTTGCCGTCCAGGCCGCCGTATGCGCGGCCGTTGAGACCAGTGGCGTCCGGTGTGGCGACGAACGGCACGGTGTAGGTCTTGGCCCGCGTGTAGTTACCCTTATAGCTGCCGTTGAAATCCCAGCGGCCTGGCGATCACGATGCCCCCAGCAGCGGCTGCACGTCGCGCTGGCGGCTGCGATAGCTGAAACCGGTGAAGCCGCCGTCGGCGTAGCCACCGCCCTCCCTGCCCCAGCCCGCCTCGTCGGATAGCTGGTACGTACCATTGGCGGTGATGAAGCGCGCACCCAGGTTGCTGATATTGCCGTTCTCGAAAGTGGACAGGCCACGCCCGTTAAACCACGTATCGATTTTCTGGTCCGCCTGTACTGCGAACAGCCCGGTCTGCAAGCGGAAATCGTCGCCCGCGTAGTTGCCCATGAAGCTGACCAGCCAGTCCTTCGAGGGGCGAATGCCGTAATTGGTATTGGTCACGTACACCACATCCTGGTTCGAGACGCTGTTATTGGCTGGCACGGTGATGCCGTTGACCAGGCCGCCAGCCGGGTCGAAATTGGCGTTGGGAAGGGTGGCGTAGGTCATGCATTGTGCCGGCGCAGTGGCGGTGCCCATGGGCACGAGGCGCCGGTACGGTAATTGGTGCCGTTGACCGGGCCGCCGTTGTTGTTCGCAATGCGCGCCACCACCGCGCCGGTGGCCAGATTGTACAGCTCGTAGGTGCCGGGTTGGCGATTGAGGTTGGCGGTGGCTGCCGGGCCCACACCCTGGTTGACTAGATAAGGATCCTGGAACGCATTGGCGGCCCAGAGCGAGACCGGGTTGGCACCATAAAAGCTTTGCTGGATCAGGGCGCTACTGTCCTGATACTTGACCGCCTAATTGAAGCTCCAGCGACCGCCGGTCTCGTGGTCCCATTTCACCCAGAGCGCGTCCTGCTTGTACTGCGCGCCTTTCTCCGGGTCCTGGTAGCGGGTGCTGCCGGGGCCGTCCACCACGTCGGTACGCACCGCCGACTCCGCCTTCGCCATGGCTGACCCCGCCGACTACGACTGGCCGGCGCTGCTGGCAGGGGCCAGTTGGCTACACCTGTCTGGCGTATCGGCGGCCGTGGGACCGCGCGCGGCGCGCGCCGCGCTCGACGCCGCGCATGCAGCGGTGCGCTGCGGCGTGCGTGTGCCCTTCGACGGAAATTACCGCGCCTCTTTATGGCATCAACGGCAAAGCGATGGCGCCGACGTATTGCATGAATTGTTGTCACACGCCGACCTGGCGTTTGCCGACCAGCGCGACATCGCCCTCGTGCTGCGCTGGCCCGATCTGGCGAGGCCGGAGTGCCGCACCACAGCGGCGCAAGCGGCATTTGCAGCCTTTCCGCGCCTGCGAGCGCTGGCCGCCACGGTGCGTACCCAGTACAGCATCAACCATCATGCGCTGGCGGCCACGCTGCACACTCGCGACAGTATCTTCGAAACGAACACCATGCAGGTGCCGGCCGTTGTCGATCGCATCGGCACCGGCGACGCCTTTGCTGCCGGCATGCTGCACGGCATGCTGCGCGGCTGGAGCGAACCCGCCTCGCTGGATTTCGCGCTGGCCGCCGCCGTCACCAAACATTCCATCAGCGGCGACTTCAACCTCGCCTCCGAACCACAGATCATGGCCATCGCCCAGGGAGCGCTCGATGTACGCCGTTAAAACAGAGGAGCACTTATGACCCGCTCCTGGCGGCTGCAATGGGACCACGGCACGGCCGAAGTCCAGTCCCTCGGTGGCATGCTGGGGCCGGTAATTCTGCGCGTGGCCGACCAGCGAGAACTCGATATCATGCATGTCGCGCCGTGGTCGGACATGACCGCCGCCGACCGACTGCCCGGCGTACTGCGGCGCCTGCGCGGCGAATGGCCGTGCCTGCCCTTCGGCCGCACCGACGTGCCGCGCGACCTGCCACCGGGATGGTCCACCCATGCCGCCGACGACGAGTGGACACACGGCTATGCCTCAAACCACCACTGGCGCTGTGTGGAAGCGGATGCCAGCCAGGTACGGCTGGCAATCGACTATCCGCCCGACGCGGCCGTCGCCAGCATCGAACGGATAATCAGCGCCGACCCCGGTGCAGCGGCGCTCGACATCTCGCTGACAGTGCACGCGCGGCGCGCAGCACGCCTGCCAGCCGGTCTCCATCCCACCTTCCGCCTGCCACCGGTGCCGGGACGGGTACAGGTCACGCTGGGGCGCCACGATGGCATCCACAGCTATCCGGGGAATCCGCCGGGCGTAATTTCTCGCTTGCTATCCGACCATCGCTCGGGACAACTAGACGCCATGGCCGGCATCGATGGCGCCCTGGACCTGAGCCGGTTGCCGCTGGTGGCGCCCACCGAGGAACTGGTCCAGGTACGCGCCGTGCGCGGCGATGGCGGTGCGCCGCTGTTCGCACTGCACTACCTCGATTACGGCGCAGCCGTTGGCATGTGGTGGGATACCGTCCAGTTGCCCGACCTGATGCTCTGGATTAGCAACGGCGGTCGCGTCAACTTTCCCTGGCTCAGCCGGCACCTGGCCATCGGTGCAGAACCGGTTAACAGCCTGTTCGATCTGGGACGGGTAGCCACCGCACCTGCCGGCCATCCACTGGCTGACCGATTAGGTGTACTGCTCGACCCCGACCGGCCCTTGCATTTGCGCTACCGCATTGCCGCCTGGTCCGCGCCGCACGGCGGCCTGCCAGCCCCTTAGCATCCGTCACATCGATACCAATAACGAGACCGAATCTTCCATGCAACCAGACTTTCACAGCCGCGCGATGCTCACCGCGCACATTGCCCACACGCTGGGCTTTTACCATCCGCGCTGCATCGACCCCAGCGGTGGCTTTTACCACTTCTTCCTGGACGATGGCACGATCTACGACCACACCACGCGCCACCTGGTCAGCAGTACCCGCTTCGTGTTTAACTATGCGATGGCGTACCGCCATTTCGGCCAGCCGGAGTATCTTACCGCAGCGCGCCATGGCGTCGCCTTCCTGCGCGCGGCCCATCGCGACCAGCACACCGGCGGCTATGCGTGGCAGCTGACCTGGGACGACGGCACGGCGCGCGTCACGGATGGCGACAACCACTGTTACGGCCTGGCCTTTGTCCTGCTGGCGTACTCGCATGCGCTGGCCGCCGGCATGACCGAAGCGCATGCCCACATGGACGAAACCTGGGAACTGATGGAACAGCGCTTCTGGCAGCCCGAGTACGGCCTGTATGCGGACCAGGCCAGCGCCGACTGGCGCGAGCTGGACGGATATCGCGGACAGAATGCTAACATGCACGCCTGCGAGGCATTGCTGGCCGCCTGGGAGGTCAGCGGCGAGATCCGCTACCTGCACCGGGCGGAAACCTTGGCCCACAACATCACCGTGCGCCAGGCAGCGCTGGCAGGCGGCATGATTTGGGAACACTACCGCTCCGACTGGAGTATCGACTGGGACTACAACCGCGACGACAAGGCCAATATCTTCCGGCCGTGGGGTTTCCAGCCAGGTCACTTCACCGAATGGGCCAAACTGCTGCTGAATCTGGAGCGCCACGCGGCCAAATTGGCCGGCGCCGCCAGCTGGCTGGTGCCACGTGCCGCGCAACTGTTCGACCTGGCGCTAGATAAAGCCTGGGACGCCAACCATGGCGGCATCTGCTATGGCTTCGGCCCCGACGATGAAATCTGTGACGGCGATAAATATTTCTGGGTGCAGGCCGAGAGCCTGGCGGCCGCAGCGGTGCTGGCGGCTCGCACCGACGACGTGCGCTACCGCACCTGGTACGACCGTATCTGGGACTATAGCTGGCGTCACATGGTAGACCACGAGTACGGTGCCTGGTACCGCATTCTGGGTCAGGACAACCGCAAACTCACCGCCGAAAAAAGCCCCGCCGGAAAAGTCGATTACCATACCATGGGCGCCTGCTACGAGGCGCTGCAAGTGATTGGAGTTCAACCATGACCGCGCTGCCCGTCTTTGTTGCCGCCGGCGAGGCGTTGATCGATATGCTGCGCACCGGCCCACATTGCTGGACCAGCCGCGTGGGTGGATCCACGTGGAATGTGGCGCGGGTGGTGGCCAGTCTGGGACTGTCCAGCGCTTTTGCCGGCGCAGTCAGCCGCGATATCTTTGGTGACGCGCTTGCTGTTGCCAACCAGGAGGCCGGACTCGACCACCGCTTCCTGCAGCGGCTCGATCGCTCCCCATTGCTGGCCATCGTGCATGAACTCGACCCGCCCAAGTATTTTTTCGTGGGCGACGACAGTGCCGACCTGCATTTCGACGCCAGCCTGCTACCGGCCGGATGGCGCCAGCAAGTACGCTGGGTTCACTTCGGCGGCACCAGCTTGGCGCGCGAGCCGCTGGCAAACAAGCTGGTCGTGCTGGCGACAGAACTGAAGGACCAGGGTGTGTCGATCAGCTATGATCCCAACTTCCGTGCGCTGATGGACCACCGCTACGACGAGACACTGGCACGCATGGCGCAACTGGCCGACGTGATCAAGGTCTCCGACGAAGATCTGCGCGGCCTGTTCCGGCACAGCGACGCCGATGCAGCATTTGCGCGTTTACGGCAAATGAATCCGCGAGCAACGGTGTTGTACACGCGCGGTGCGGACGGCGCCAGCCTCTACGCGGGTGACCGTGACTGGCATGCAGCGCCGCCGCCCATCACGGTCGTCGATACCATCGGTGCGGGCGACGCCAGCATCGGCGCCCTGCTTTATAGTCTGGCCATGGCGCCGGAACAGGAAGGTGACGCGCACCTGCGCTTTGCCGTCGCCGCTGGCGCCGCAGCCTGCCAGTGCGCGGGTGCGATGCCGCCCCGACTTGACCAGGTGCAGTCCTTGCTGCCTTTATGCCCGGCACTGCGCCAGACCTGATCGCCATCAACCACAGGAACTTTGAGATGATCAAATCGATGATGGTGGCGCTGGCCGCACTGTTAATCCACGTCACGGTCTGGGTCCAGGCCGTCGTGCCTGCAGCGCAGCGAGCGTGACGTCGCCGGACCAGCGATTGCACGTCCGGGTGTACCAAAAAAGCACGGCGGGTGGCAAGTACCAGCTGTTCTATCAAGCGACCTAGCGGGCGCCGCGCGGTGCCCTCGCCCAGATTGTAAGTGCCACTCAGGGCGGTGGCGTCCCCGCTGTCGTCCCCTACCTGATTGATGCCGTTGCTGTAATCGCGATAGACAAAATTGGCGGGCCTCTTGCAGCCTCGGACAAGAAAGCGTCAACTGATGCGGTGCCCCCTCGGCCCGGCGGGTTGTCACCCAGTACAAGCCGGCACGGGAATCCAGATTGACCGAACGGTTATCTTGCTCTTGGTCGGCCTTGAGGTAACAGAAGTCGGCTTTCAACGCCGACTCCGGGGCGGGCTGCCATTCGATACCACCGGCGCCGATTCAGGTCGTGTACGGGCGATGCTCGTCGCCGCCCACGGTGTTGATCGTGGAGTCAAGGAAATCAGCGCCGGTCAGGCGCTGGCGCGCCAACACTACATCCGTTCCGCCGTTGATGTTGCGGTTGGCCGGTCCCTCGGTAAAATTGAAGGGCGTCGTCTGCAGGTTCCGCACATTGACACAATCCACCGGGTTTAAGCCTCGGTAATTCTGATGATAGAGGTAGTACGTGTAATTGAATTGGGCACACAGCCGCAAGCTGTCATGGCGGTAGTCTGCCGCCAGGTTGGGTCTAACTGCGCGCGAGGGCGAATACCGACAACCGCAGCGGTTGGTTCGGGTGGTTATGCATGATTCAGTCTCCGATGTTGTATTTGTATTTATCTTTGGCTGGCCTGCCGCCTCTTGCCGATGAACGAAAAAAAACCGGCGACGCCACAGGCGCGCCGGTTGCAAGGGAGAGACAGAGCAACTGCTCAGGTGAATCATCATCGAATACGCTCGCAAGACATACACAGGCTATCGATAATAATTCTATATTACTAGATGCCTTATCATCTGTCCCAAGTTTTTGTTAACGATAACAGGTTTAGTCCAAAAATGAACGAATTGCGTAATTTTAACAACAGTGGTCAATACACTTCCACCTCGGCCAGTTGCATCCGATAGGTGCCACCGTCATTAGGATTGGCGCGCAACACCGTGCCCTGAATACGCACATAGCGCGAAGGTCGATAACCGAACGAAAAAGTTTGCCCAGCTGCCGCAGCAGCCGACGGCAAGGCAAGCGCCGTCCTGCTGGCCACGGTTGTCCAGGTGACACCGTCGAGCGACAGCTCGACGGCCAGGTTGACAGGGTAGCCATAACCCGCATTGGCACCATCGGTACGCGGATACAGCGTCAGTTCGCCCACCGGGCGTATATCGCCCAGGTCGACCATCAGCCACTCGGTCACGCTGGCGCCGCCACTGGTGCTACTCCACCCTTTTGAATCGGTACCTGTGCTTCGCAAGCCATCGACGGCCCTGGCAGGGGCCCAGTCGCTGCCAGACTGCTGGCTGCTCACCAATACCGAAGCCCCTGCGGAAGCATATTTGCCAAAAATGCGGACCTCCGCCAGTTGCATCCGATAGCGGTTGGCATCAAGTGGGTTCGGTCTTAGGCTGCTGCCACGCACCCGCACGTATCTCGCCTGCTGATAAGCAAAATTGAACCCCTGGACGCCGGTGGGCAGCGGTTGTGCGGTGCGGCTCACTACGGAGGTCCAGCTGTTACCGTCTATTGACAGATCGATCGTATAGGCAATCGGGAATCCCTGCCCGGCGTTAGCACCATCGGTCCGCGGGTACAGGTCGACCTGGTTGATCGGACCCACGCTTCCGGTATCGAATACCAGCCATTCGACATGATCTACCGTGGGAGTAGCGCTGCCCGACCAACCCAGCGCTGCGGCGTCGGAGGCCGCGAGGCCATCCACCACATTGCCCCGTCCCCAGCCACCACTCTCGGTCGAGCTACTGGCGCTGACCGTTGCATCGGACGCCAGGTTCGATTTATCGTCGAGCGTGTACAGCAGCACGCCGTGGCCCACGAAGTCCTGGCTGTCACCTTCCGGATACATCTTGCTGAATGCCTCAGCGAGGTATTTCGAGGCATCGTCGGTTTCCAGGCCCGGGCGCTTTTCCACGTATTTGTAATAACCGTACAGTGCACCCAGTGTGGTTTGCAGAGTACCCCGATCAACCGTGGTGGGTGCGGTGTAGATCGCGCCCGTGGTCTCGCTGTACGTGGGGATCCAGGGGACGTCATTCCCGAGGTTGTAACGCGCCAGGTAATTGGCGCCGTAGAGCAGGCGGTGATCAAGAAAACCGAAGATGCGCACACCGTTGGCCGCGGTTGTCAACGTGCCGGCCACCGGATCGACCCTGCTCCCCTGCAGGTACCCGGTCATAGCGATCGCGCTCAACGCGCCGATGCTAACGTATGGGTGCCCCTGGTCGCGCCCCATTTCCACCAGCTGTATATTGGGTGCGACGCTGGCACCGGTCGACACATCAGTGGTGACCTCCCGGATCTGGCTGAAAATGGCACCATCGCGGTTATGTGGATTGCCCGGTACCGTAAAGTCGTAGCTCGCACCCGCTTCCGGGTTGGTGGTGGCCCGCTGGATGGCTGTTGCATACGCCGTGGCATCGTTGCGGAACACGGCCGACGCCATCGCGGCCATCGCGCACATGCCATGCTGATTCATGAAGTGCGTGTACCGGTTGTATTTGCTCATCATGAGATTGAGTAAGGACAGGAAGCCGGCGTTGTCGCTGGCGCTCCAGTCATCGGCGGCAGAATTGGCGGCGGTACTTTTAAGGATCTCGGCGGCGTAGGCGAACTGGTACACCGCCAGAGATACCCGTATCTGCTCATCGTAAATATTGCCGATCGACTGAACCTGATTCCACTGGCGCAGCAGTTTCATGGCATTCTGGCGATAGATTGCGTTGCCGGTAACGTACCACATCAGCGTTTGCACCAGTGCCGTATGCGCATCCTGAGCCATGTTGCGCACGATGTAGTAGCCATCGGTATTCAGCCCGCCGGACGGAATATTGACATAGTCACGCGCAGTGTCGCTGAAGATGCGCATCAGCGGTACAGTCTTGGCGGAACTAATACTGCTGAACTGGATGAATGCGCTGGCCCATGGTTCGTCTGCCGCCCGTACGTGGTCGCGCATATTATCCAGCAAAGTCTTATCCAGCCCGATGCCAGGATGGATGAAGGTCACAGCCGACAGCGTGACCGCGCTGCGAGTTGCAACGGGGACAAACGCGGTCAGTTGCGCCGTCACCTTGTCCTTGACATCGGATGCGGCAGCGCGCGCATGCGCCAGGTGCAAGGTGGCTGGTAGTACGGTCAGGGTGGCGAATAGCAACAACGCGAGCAGCTTGCCGCCGGATAAACGTGCATAGGTCATGGTGTCTCCATTATAGTGAGGTGAAAAACAGCGGCTCAGAAGTCGGGTTCAACCTGCAAGACCCGGACTCCGGCCTGCTCCATCAGACGTGGTTGCTGCGTTTGCTTCTGTTCATTGCGCGCTTGGGCGATCAGATCAATATCTCGACCGGGATCAGCAGGCGCACCGGTCCCAGCAGCCCTGACTCTAGCAGCGGATCGCCGGCGGTGACATGCTTCCAGACGGAGAACGCCTTGCGCGCTCCCGGCTTGGGTGCCTCGAGCAGGTACCACTTGGGCAGCTGCCTGACATATCCATGGCGGCTGTATTGCTGCTCCTGCGGCAGCTGCTCGTCGCCAATCAGGCGGTTTTGCCACAGGGTGGTGACAGCGATCTCAAGCTGGTTGCGTCCCGCTTTGATGAAGCTGGTGATGTCCGCCATGAACGGTTCCTTCCACAGCACCGCAACCGGCTGGCCGTTGACCTTGAGCTCGGCAATTACCTCGACCCGCCCCAGATCGAGATAAATGCGGCGGCCCTGCCGCATTTCCTGTCCGGTGATCGTGATCGATTTCAGATACACGGCGGTGCCTGCGTAATGTCGTACATCGGCGTGCGAATGCAACCTGAGCGATCGTAGTTCGGGCAACGAGAGTCTGGCCGGCGTCCCGCTATCCGGCGTCAACCGGACATCCCACGCGCCGGTGATCGCGCGCTGCTGGCACCCGGTCACGTGGTGGTCGCGATGGCGGGCACGCCCGATCCGGTATCGTCCATTCTCCCACGCCAGAACCGCCAGCCGGCCATGCGCCATTCGGATGCAAGCAGGCAGGTCGGGCATGACTGGCCCTGGCAGTCCCTGCGCAAACAGCGTACGCACCTGCTTTGGGCTTAGCGCGGAACGCGTCAATACCGGGTTCGTATGGTTGCCCTCGAAAAAAGTCGTATAGTGCGCTGGCGTGACTGCGGTCTCGAGTCCGGGATGCACGATTGCCGACGAGGGCTTACCCACCGCTGCCAGTTCCCCGTCGATGTAGATCGACGGTGCGCCCGCGCGGTAGACCAGCACGACATGGCTCCAGCCGCTGACAGCTTGCGCGGCAAACAGCACTTCCGTTGACACAACACCCGACTCGTACACACGTACGCCGTTCTGTCCCGCCGACATGCCGCATGCCACGTGGCCAGCACCATACGCCGCCGCGCCGGAGGGCGGGTGGAATAGCATGCTGCGCCCGCTGCGTGCCGTGCTGTCCGGTTTGAGCCACAGTCCGATCGTGAAGTCGTGAGTGACATCCGGATACCGGGCAGCCATCGCATTTGCGGATGTTTGGGGAGCGAACCAGTCAGGCATCGCGCCATCGCGGAGCATCGCTACCGGTCCTGGCGCACTGGTCGGCTCGCGCAGCACGACAAACACTGCGCCGGCAGGATCGAGCAGCAGCGGCATCACAAGTCTTCCATCGACCATGTCCCAACCACCACACAGCTGACGCTTGCCGGTTTCCGCATGCCAGATTTCCGGCTGCCGTCCGCCGCTGCGCAAGCTGATTTCCAGCACCTCGGCGCGGCGCCGATGATTGCTGATGAAATAATACTCGTAGTCAGCTGCGGTCTTGTGCAAATAATGGATCGCGGCATCGGGACGCTGGGCACGGAACTGGAAATCCGGTGGAATGTCCAATAGCGTCAACACGCCAGGCAAAGGCACGCCCCATAGGACCTTGCCGGCGCCAAGCCGGTGCTCCCTGGCATGTACACCGTCCAGCTCCCCGTACAGCTCGGTCAACAGTGCGGCGACCTCGGCATCTCCGCCCTGCCCGGCAGCTGCGGCTGGCTTGTTCTGCACCACCAGCACCATGCCATCATGTACCAGGTCGCGTAACCGCCGCACGGTCGCTGGCAATATCGTCGCCAGCGGCGCCATCATGCACAGTCGATACGACATGCCGTCCGGTAGCATCAGGCGACCCTGTTCGATTCGAACACGATGGCGCAGCACATCAGCACCGATTACATCGCCTGCATAGCCGTATGGCATGAATTTGTAGAGGTCGGGCACCCCCGACTCCGGTTCGTCGCCCTTGAAGTAGCAGAGATCGACCACTGCCATCCCATGTTGCAACAAGTACTGGCTGCGTTGCAGATAACGTGTCCATGCATGCGCCTGTTCGGTCCAGGTATTATGGCGATCGACGTGCATGCCGAACGGGCCCATGGTCATGCCGGGGCGACCTGTGCTATATGGCTGGTGCACAAAGGTATGAAACACCAGACGGTTCACGCCCAGCGAATAAAAATAATCGCCCTCCGCCTTAAGCGAGTATGGATAGTCGGACCACCTGGCGTGCTCCGGCATGGCCGTGAACGATTCCGCCGCCACGATCGATTTGCCGTATGCATGCGCGATCGACGCTGCCTGCTTGGATGTGGTGTCGCTGCCGTACATGTAGCGGGTCCAGAACTCGGACATCGGCACATCGAGATGGCTGCCGATTTGCAGGCTGTCCAGATTGCCGTCACCATACGGTTCAGCCGAAAATTCCAGGCCAAGTCGATGGCAGCGTTCGGCGTAATATCCGTAAAAGTTTTCGGACAGCAAATCCGCCTGCACCTTGCGCACGTCCCAAAGGAAACGTTCGGTCTGCTCCACCTGGGCCACAATTCTCCCTGTCATCGCCGGCATCCAGCGCATCAGGTCATACTTGCGGGCCCGGAATTCGCCCGGAAAATCCGCAGTCCAGTTCTGCTTGCCCGCTTCATAGCTGTCCACCGTAATTCCGCTCAACGTCGCGCCCACCTCTGAACCTAGGCGTTGCATGACGACATCGAGGAAAGCAGTAAAATGCTGGTCCAGGGCCTTCCTGCTGAATTTGTCGATTTCGAGTCCTTTGCCGGCGTCAGGCGCCGCAGCCGGACTTTCGCCCGTGGTTGTGTGGCCGATGCGCAAAATGGTCCACCGCCCGGCCGGCGCCTCCCAGTCCAGCAAACCATCCGGGCGCATGCTGCACGTGACGTCGCGTACTTGGGCGGGATCGATCAACAGCGCAGACTCCACCGCGGGAGTGGTGCCAGATGAGCTGGCGCGAGTATTGTTGATCTTGCCCTGCCAGCCGGCCAGACGCGGGCCGCTGTGTAATTGCACATCAGCAATCCAGGTCGGTGCCGTAGTCGACAAACGATAGTAGCGTGCCGTGACGGCAGGGAAGCTGAGCGTCGATGGCGCATCCATTTCGCGCAGCTGGGAGCAGGCGACGTTGCCGATGCGGCTGTACTGCTTGCCGTCGTCGGATGCTTCCAGCAAAAATATGGGCGGGTGGTCGCGGTCGCCGTCGAACAGGTCGCGCGGCACTTCGGCCTTGCGCAAGATCGTGATTGCGCGCGCCTCGTACGGTGCATCGAAAGCCAGCACCAGCACCAAAGGGGCCCCACCGTGTGCCGCATCGGCCTGCTCGAGGTCGGGCATTTCCTCACCGCGCGCGACGACGACCGTGCCCGCGCTGTCCACCCTTATCCTTGTCTCCGGATTGCCATCAGTGAGCAGATCCTTGTCGATTTCCGTGCCGTTCAGGTGTATGGAAAGCAGGCGTTCGCGCATTGTTCCGCGTTCCACAGCGAGCGAGGGATACGCGATTACCATCGCATCGCGGTAGTACCCGTGCTTGGCGTAAGGGTGGTCCAGCTTGCGGACGATACGGCCGTCGCTATGACAATATGCCTCGGTCCAGACCAATTGCTGCATGCTGAGTTCAGGCGGTATCCACGGCCCGCCGCAGCCCGAGTATCCGGGCGAATTATGCAGCGACAACTTGAGGCCCAGGCGACGTGCCTCGCGCACCATGTGCGCCACCGCGTCGAGCCACTGCGCGCCGGCATAATCGACCGGGCCGCGAGCAATTCCCACCGCCGAATTGAAGCAGATTGCGCCACCTATACCCATCCGCTGCATCGCTTCCAGGTCGAGGGTAATCCCGCGCTGGGTTACATGGCCGTTCATCCACATGTAGAATACCCAGGGCTTGGCGAAATCGGGTGGCAATTCGAAATTGCGCTCCAGTTGCTCCAGTGTCACCGGTGCATGGTCCCCGGTGCTGGGACTTGCTGCGGCCGGCAACATCATCACGCCGGCCGAAGTCAATACAGTGGTTTTCAGGAACGATCTGCGGTGCATCTTGTCTCCAGTCTTATATTTGATATCGATAACATTAATCGATATTGTACGCTTGAATTAATTCATTGAAACCGTCGCCGCGAACGCCAGACGATGCAATCAACAAATTGAGCATGCTGCGTGCGTCAGTTCCGGCCTGGCCTGCCGTCAGGTATGCCCATAGGAACGCAATGCCTCAGCCAGCGGATCAGCTGCGTCCTCGTTATCTTCCACCACGAGGATGCGCTGGTGCGCTAGCTGCGGTGAGGAAGGCGAAATAGCCGCAAATGGTACGTAAGTCCGGGGGGCTGAGGGTGCGATATCGTCGGGCAGTGGGCTGGTGTCAGGCATGCGCACAGTTTACGCGCAGCTGCCCATGTTTACGAGACCGAGACCGGTGACCAGGTCCGGGCAGGCTGCTTCCAGGCGATTCGTTCAAGCAGCATCGACAGTTGGGTCGGGCGCAGGTGCACCTTGCCGCTTGTGGCCTGCGGCCATACGAAGCGTTCATGCTCAAGCCGCTTGGCCAATAGGCACAATCCATCGCCGTTGGACCACAGCAGTTTGATCACGTTGCCGTCGCCGTTGCGCATCCAGCTGGTAAGTGCGAAGGCTGATCTCCAAGGCGCCACAAGCCTGCGCGCGCCGACAACCGCCATCGGTGGCTTCTTCGACCAATGAAATTACCATTTGGCGATCCGGGCGCCGATCAATCGTCGTCGGGCTCCCCCCATATCGCCTGGGCCTTTTTTCTGAGGATGATCAGCGCTGCTGCCTCTGCCAGTGCCTTCTCCTTGCGCTGCAAATCCTTCTTCAACTGCTTGATTTCTTTGCGGTCGCTTTTGCCCTGTTCGCGTAGTTCGCGGTTGCGCTCGGCCGGCGTTGCATTGGCCTGCTGGCAGACTTCGCGCCCATCGGCAGCTTACAAGGATACGCGACGGTGCTCCGGCGTGGCGGCCGGACCATCGCTAATCCCTGACAAGCCACATCAGCTTACCACCCAACTCAAGATTTTAACCGAACGACTGCTCTTGCCGCTCTCAGCAGGTCGAGCCAGTTCAGCCTGGTACCCCTACGAAATCACCACGAGTACTGTAGTGGTCTAATTTGCCTGGACACCTCAATAGGTGGAAAATCCACCATCTGAGGAGTTAAAGCATGACAACAAGAAAACGCAAAACATTCGATCCGAGCCTGAAGCTGGAAGTGGTCAGGATGGTCAAAGAACAGGGTCTGAGCATCCAGAACGTCAGCGAAACCATGGACATCGGCCAAACCGCCATTCGGCGCTGGCTGGCGCAATACAGTGCCGAGCAGAGCGGCCAACCGGGCATCGGCAAGCCACTGACGGCCGAGCAGCAACGCATCAGGCAACTCGAACTGGAAAATCAGCAATTGCGGCAGGATGTCACCATCCTAAAAAAGGCCTCGGCAGGTTCAACCGGTCATCGCAACAGTTCTGTTTTAATGGCATATCAAGGAGGATCAAATGCCACGAACTGGCCGGCCAGGATTATCACCTCAAGAAAAATCGGAACTTTGGAATCGATGGAAGG
>Ga0308163_10001151_pt1 | contig 31987 bp, 34 predicted proteins | sample PhyTR1_FD_201037 | JGI IMG/M metagenome (GOLD analysis project Ga0308163, IMG submission 201037) | Phyllosphere microbial communities from UC Gill Tract Community Farm, Albany, California, United States - DLSLT.R1 | ecosystem: Host-associated > Plants > Phyllosphere > Unclassified | place: USA... | reverse complement strand
ATGGCCCGTGTCAACCTCGCGGTACAGTGGATCCGCCAGGACTTCGCCCAGCCCATAGGCGTCGAGCGCTTGGCCGAGCGGGCGTCGATGAGCATCTCGGCCTTCCACCGCCACTTCAAGGCCGTGACCAACCTGAGCCCGTTGCAGTATCAGAAACGCGTGCGCCTGCTCCAGGCCAGAACACTGATGGTGGCGAATGCGAAGAGTGTCATGGCAGCTGCCTTCGAGGTCGGCTATGAAAGTGCGACACAGTTCAGCCGCGACTACGCGAAGGTGTTTGGGCTTCCTCCCTCGCAAGATGCGAACAGAATCCATGGGCAAGCGAGAGTAATAGCAGGCGATTGAGCGGCACACCGCAGCTAGCTGTGACTGGCAGCTATCGGCCAGAAGCGGTCGCCCTTCCCGCACCTAAAGGCAGGCCGCGATGAAGTAGCAAACTCAGGAGAACCTAAATAAATTCTCCCGTTGATTCTCAGCGTCCCACTAGGTCTACCGGGTTTCTGCGAAAGGGCTATGGCTAGAGGCAGTTTTGGGTCGATATAGGCCGCTGCCCACGCAGCATGACGGTCAAATCCGATGCAGACGGGTGGTCAAGTCTGTGCAATTACCCAGATGATTGCGAAGCTCTCCGAGGATGCAGCTCGGCTGGCTCCATGAGATTTGGACGCATGACAAGAAAATTTACCGGGGAGCCGGAATAGTAGGCATTCTGACGTGATATCTCGAAAGCATCGAAGCTGACCGCGAGCAGCTAGACTTTCACATTGACATACGATCCCTTGGCGACTAAGCCGAAAGTCCGGCTCAGCGCCGGTTTTTTCTTAATGCGCCCCCAACGCCACTTCACTTAAAAAGGTTGAAATCATGCGAATTACTCTGCCCATATTGGTTTTAGGGTTTCTTGCCACTCAAGGTGCGATGGCTGCTGGCGATGGCACGGCTGCCGTTGGTGGGGGTATTGGCGGCGCGCTTGGTAATGTCATCGGCCAGCAGATGGGCGGAAGTACAGGCGCAGCTGTAGGAGCAGGTGTAGGGGGTGCGGCTGGCGGCGCTTTAGGCGCTGGGAAAGGTAATAAGACTGAGGCCGCAATTGGCGGCGGGCTGGGTTCGGCTGGCGGATCGATAATCGGCAACCAGTTGGGCGGAGCAACCGGTTCGACGATAGGCGCAGGCTTGGGTGGGGCTGCTGGCGGCGCAGTGGGTAATAACGTGGGCAATAGTGACGGCGATAGTCGATCTCACGGAAAGCGACACGGTCACAAAAAGAAGAAACACGATTGAGATTCACGGTGTTTATTCCCGGACTCTAGTGCCCGTGCGAAATTGCACGCCACCTGACCATCCGCTTACATTCGACCTTGAAGGGAATTTCCAATCGCGACAGCTTTAATGACTCAGCATCCTATGGTGTGAGTTGAATGGTTGGTATCAGCCAGAAGCAGCCTGCCGAGCAGTCGCCCGACCTGATCCGTCCATGGAGCACCTTGCTCAGATACCTATCCAGTGATTGCGATCAATATTCTCTACGTCAACTTCCTGAAGGGAGCTGGCGTGGATCGATATAACACCAACTATCGGCTGAGCCGCACCGTTTGATTGATCAAGCCTGTAATCGGTAGTGCCAGCGCCAACCAGAGCGCTAGCCCCACCCAAGCTCAAGGCTGGAAATACTCAGCGCCCAACTCGTTACCCAAGCACTCCTTCAATGCGGCAGACAACTTGTATACCCCGCTCAAGGGGCCGTGATGAATACCCACACCTGAGATATCGCCTGCGGCATTCATGGTGAGTGTTACAACACCGCGGATGGCCACCCCACCCATCAACAGCGCGTCGTATTCGAGCAATTCTCTGTCCGCGAAAGCGGCCCGAAATACCACCGAGTGTTTCTCATACATCCTGCCTACGGTCTGTACGACCTTGATAATCGCTTCCCTACCCTGCAACGAGCGATTGAGGACGGAGGAAATCAGGATGGCGTCCGGCGTCAACTTATGCAGCCAGGGTGGCGATAATACTGGTGCAGACGGCGGGCTCAGGGCGCAATCCTCAATACGACCTTGCCCTGGGTGCTACCGTGCCCCACGAGTGCATGCGCTTTCGCTCCTTCACCTAACGGAAACTCATGACTGACGTGCGGCGTCAGCTGACCCGATTCAACCCACGCAGCGAGTTGTTGCATTCCGGCGCTATCGGACTCAACGGCAACGGCGGAGAAGCGTCGTCCAGCGGCCGCTGCCAAGGCCGGCAGGTGAGCATGACTAAGCCCCAATGCTGTGACGACGATGCCACCTGGCTTGAGCACTGACAACGATCGTTCCGCGTATTCTTGACCCACAGTGTCGAACGCCACATCGATGTCGCTGAGTACCGTAGTGAAGTCGACCGCTTGATAATCGATCACTTGATCGGCCCCAAGGCTGCGAACGAAGTCGCGTTTACCGGCGCTGGCGGTTGTCACGACATACGCCCCGAGTGCTTTGGCAATCTGCACAGCGACGTGACCTAACCCGCCTCCGCCGCCATGGATCAGCACGCGTTGGCCCGGCTCAATCTGCGCGATTTCGCCCAACGCCTGCAACGCTGTTAGCCCAACCAGTGGCAGCGCCGCTGCTTGTACGTGGCTAAGGCGCGTGGGTTTTAACCAGAAGTGGCGGGATGGCGCGACAACGTATTCGGCGTACGCGTTAGCGGCGCGCGGGAACAAAGGCATGCCAAAGACTTCGTCTCCGACTTTGAAGCGAGTAGAGCCGATATCGACTTCTTCAACCACCCCTGACACGTCCCAACCCGGCACGAACGGCACTTCGCCCAGTAATGGGAATGCGCCCGACCGCACACTCAAGTCAACAGGGTTGATCGAAGCAGCATGTACCCGTACCAGCACCTCGGTGAAGTTGCGAACTGGCTTGGGGAGATCGACCAGCTCAAGCACCTCGGGGCCGCCTACGCGGTATTGAATCAAGCTCTTCATGGTTTCAAATTCCCAGATAAAAGCTCTGAAATAGAGCCGGCACAGCTATACTCGGCGACGCGATCTCCTTTGTAAATTAGGCACCTTTTAGTGCTATAGGTACCCAATGGATACTACCTTCAATCATCTTTCTCGTACCAAAATCAGTAAAATCCGGGCAGGTGACGTGTACGACGTCACTTGCCCGTCGCGCAGTGTGATTCAGATGCTTGCGGATAAATGGACGATGCTGGTGATCGATTCCTTGTCGCGTGGGCCGATGAGATTCGGTGAATTGCGCCGGCAAGTCGGCGGCGTGACGCAGAAGATGTTGACCCAAACCTTGCGCTTGCTGGAACGAGACGGTCTGGTCTTGCGAGAGGTCTACCCGAGTGCGCCGCCCAGTGTGGAGTATTCGCTGACGCCGCTTGGGGTCAGCATCACCGCAATCACTGAACAGATGTGCCTCTGGGCGCAGGACAATTTAAAACCGGTGTTGGTGGCGCGGCTCGATTACGACACCCGCATGGCACGGGAGGAGCAACTGCGACCAAGCCCCACGAAAGCGCGTAGCGAACGATAACAACCCACTTAGCCCCTTAGCGATCCGCGCATTTCAGCATGCTATCCAACACCGGAAGAAGCTGCCCGCCCCGTGCTGTGACGCGGCAATCCACGCGCGGGGCATCTCATCGTAAAGGGTGCGAGTGAGCAGCCCATCGTGTTCTAACCCGCGCAACTCCGGAGCCAGCATCTTCTGCGAAATCAGGTTCTTCATCGTGTATGGATACAACCGAATTTCTCCTTTGGGTCGATAGCTGTCAGATCCAGCAAAGCGCGGCAAGACCTATTAAAGCCGACCCGGTTCGTGCATCTTCAGCTATCGGGCGCCCCGTGTCAGTCCGACATTTCGAGCCGTACCGCATCCATGTCACCGACACAGCGACACACAGACTTGTATGCGGTTTGAACAGCAAGCCCAAGAGGCTTGCCGTCACGCACCTGACTTAGGCGGTCGATCACAGCGTAGGCACGGTACCACCGTCGATACGGTGCTCGGACCCCGAGATTGAGGTTGCTCGCGGGGATGCCAGGAAGGCGATGAGGTCAGCAACCTCTTGAGGCTTGGCTGGCCTGCCAAGCGGAATCCCGCCTATGGATTGCATGACGATTCGTCTGCCGCCCTCGTAGTCCGTTCCCGCCTCGGCAGCCAGCCGCTCCGCCAGCCTCACGGACGCCTCGGTTTCAATCCATCCCGGCGCGACACTCAGCACTCGAACGCCCTTGGGCATAACCTCTTTCGCCAAGGATTTGCTGTAGGTGGTAAGTGCCGCTTTGGCAGCCGCGTAAGCTGTGGTGGACTCCGGCAGAGGCATCATGCGCTGAATCGAGCTGACATGAATGATGACGCCTGAACCCTGGGCGAGCATGGCGGGCAATAACGCGCGGTCCAGACGAACTGCGGGCATCAGATTCAAGTTCAGTTCATCTAGCCACTGCTCGTCAGTGAGGGCAGCAAATCCACCTGCAGGGGTATTCGAACCACCGAGCACATTGATCACGATATCAACACCCCCCCAATCCTGGAGAACACACTGTGCAAGGTGAGCCACGCCTTCAGACGTCGTCAGATCCGCACGGATGTAGGTGACCCCTTCCACAGCCCGTGCTGACACGTCGCGAGCTGATGTCGCCACCCGGGCACCTCCCTCTACCAGATTTTGCACGACTGCTGCGCCAAGGCCCATCGTCCCGCCGGTAACCACCGCCCGTAGGCCATTCAGTTGGAGGTCGAAGCTCATAGCGTAATCTCCAGGGTTGCAATCAGGCCGCGCTCAAGACGGAATGAGAACTTGAGGTCGATCGGGCTGCCTGGAAAGTTACCGGCTACGTGGCAATAGACAGCATGAACATCGCCCGCCCGCTCAATCGAGAAAGGCTCAGTGGTGCAGGTGTAGAGGGTTGATACCTCATCCTTCCAGGCCTTGATGACATTGCGGCCACTGTGGGTCTGCCCTTTATCTTTCACGACGCCATCCGGTGTGAAACAGCGAGCAACGGCATTGGAGCCTTGGGTATCTGCCGCGAAATACGCGGCGATGGGATCGGGGAGAGTAAGTACTGACATGGTGGATTCCTTGACTGGGAAGGCTCGCATAATGCGTCCTGGCTACCATTTCAAGAATCCCCTAGAATCAGAATTGATTATGTAGAGAACGAGGCATAATGCGCGGATCAGAATTTGCTGAACTCAAAGCTTTTGTCGCCGTTGTTGAGCGTCAAAGCTTCGCCCGGGCTGCGGAACATTTGGGCCTATCACCTTCCGCACTTAGCCAGAGCATCCGACAACTCGAAGACCGTATCGGCGCACGCCTGCTCAATCGCACAACTCGAAGCGTCGCACCGTCGTCAAGTGGCGAGCAGCTCTACAGACGCATAGCTCCGCTGTTTCAAGAAATGGCAGTTGCCGTTGCAGAGGTCAGCGAGGCGACCGGGCAGATGAGTGGCACCTTGCGCATCAACACGTTAGGGATTGCAGCGAGGACCATCATTGCTCCCCGGCTTTCACGCTTCCAGCAGGTGCACCCGGATGTAGTGCTCGACATAGTGGTTGACGATGCGCTGGTGGATATCGTCACTGGACGATTTGACGCGGGGGTCCGCGTGGGTGGGCAGCTTGAAAAAGATATGGTCGCTGTTCGGCTCACCCCTGACTTGAACATGGTTGCCGTGGCGTCGCCGGATTACCTCGCGCGCCGAGGAGTCCCCCATTCCCCTGCTGACTTACACGAACACGCGTGCATCAACTGGCGGCTTCAGGCAGACGGCAGATACTACTGCTGGGAGTTTAAGAAACAGGGCGAGCAATTCGAAGTCGCAGTGAAAGGCCCCGTTGTCACCAATCACCCTGATATCGGTGTTACTGCTGCGCTACAGGGTCTGGGCATTGCTTACCATTTTGAGCGAGATGGAGTGGGTGAGCTATTGGCCCAAGGAAGGCTGATCGAGGTCCTTGCGGACTGGTCGATCACGCGTCCCGGGCTGTTCCTCTATTACTCGAACAGGCGACACCGCCCAGCCGCCCTAGGTGCGTTCATCGATTGTCTACTGGATCGGAAACCGTTTGATCGGCCCTGACCAGCCCCTACAGAGATCCATCGTGCAGGCGGAGGGAGAGCCAGCCGACGACAGAAAAGCACTGCGTTATCTGCGAAAATTTGCCCGAAAGACATTTGAGGCTGCCAAGACTCCCCAAGATTGAAACTGTGTACCCAGTGTCCGCTTCCGGCCCAGAGTATGTAAAAACAGATGCTCAGCCGGTGTCAGGCAGACAAGCTTCCCGCTGAAGGATTGTGCAATCGGCTCATCGTCATTACCTCGAAAAACTTTTAACCGGCGTATTAATTCATGCAGGGCCAGTACTGCCAAAGCGAAGTCCTGCGGCTCATGAATAGCGCTGGTCCATACGGCGAATAGAGGGCCGCCAGAAGCAGGCCTACCACCGCTGCATTTGGCGCCCATGAGCGCAGCTTGCAGGCGCCTGTACTGCCATGAATGTTGCCAGGACGGCAAAGCCCCTAGCACCAGCAGAAACGACGGTGCGAAGATTGCTGTCAGACACAGCAGCCCGCCCGACCAGCCGCCAGGCGCCCCCTCATCGAGGCCCCAGAAAGGAATGAACACGCTAAGCTTCAAATCAGCCCCCATCTATAAGGTAAGACTAATGCGTAGTCCTCGCTCGTTAGCTGCAGTTACCGTATGTCTGGCGTTGCTGAGCAGCCCAGCAGCAGTCCTGGCCGACCCTGGCAACGGAAATGGTCAAGGCAATGGCAAACAGGGAAGTCAGGGCAACAAAGGCAAGAATGCCGGTCATGATGACCGGGGCCATGGCCCAAGCATCAATCGAGGAAGTGTTCTAGGGATCGTGGGTGGAGCAAGAGACTACTGGGCTCCAGGCCCTGCTCTGCCCCCAGGTATTCAGAAGAACCTCGCTAGAGGCAAACCTCTTCCGCCGGGCATTGCAAAAAAACTGGACGGTCGTTTGCTCGGCCAACTGCCTCGCTACGATGGATACGAATGGCAGCAGGCAGGCTCTGACTTGATTCTGGTTGCGTTGGCAACCGGCCTCATCTACGAAGTGCTGAACGGTGCTTTCGACTGACGAAATCCAGCGATGGGTCGTCCGGCAATCGGTCAGCATGAAAGAACGTGCATGCTGGCCTTACAGGCAGGGGAGCATCGAATCCCGAAACTGCGACGCCTCGATCGGCCTCACGCATCGAGACTAAGCGATGGGCGGGGCACAGTGAAGCCGATGGTTACCTGCCCCAGGAAAAATGGGTGGCCCGGCATTTCCCTCGTGCTCGCATCGCTTTTCGCGCCAAAGACCACGCGCTTCACGCGATAGCAGCGCGATCGGGTATCGGACTGGCCTTGATCCCTCACTATATCGGGCGCGCGGATTCGGCACTGCGGGTATGCGATCTTGGCGCAGTGCCCTCCAGTCGGGAGGTGTTTCTGTTGACCCGCAGTCGCGATCGTAAAGACGCGTCCATCCGGGTCGTGGCCGATGAGGTGGCTGACCTGTTTGAGCAGGAACGTAATCTTTTCGTGTAAGTCGCGAAACCGCAGAACAGTTCTTGGCCGTTGCGGCCCGCGGTTTCGTCCCTGATCATCCGGCCTGCTCAAACGGGGCTTTGTGGCGGAGTGAAGTAGACGGATGCGTCGTCAGCTAATGAATCCGTCGCGCTGTAATAGCTGGATGCGTCGTCTTCCGAGAGATCTTCCGTCTGCACAGAGGGTTGAGTCAGGGGCTCGGCAGGTGTCCCTGAAGACACCGAGCCTGACCGCTCTGCGTCGCGTGACGGTGAGCCGCCGATCGTTGGCTGCGCTTGTGCGCCGTCCAGGCTTCCCCGAACACTGCCTGTTGCAGACCGGCTGGAGTTGAGTGCCGTGTTCTGGGCATTCATGATTCGATTGCCGGTGAGGCTGGTGCGCGCAGGAGAATTCGATTCAGAACCCGCTCGCCGGGATTGTTGACTGGACCGTCTGCCGATCCGCCCTGAAGACTCGTCGGGGGCCTCCTCTGCTTCTTCATGCACTGACTGAGCGGTCTGTGTCGGGCTCGCCGGTTCCGCCGGTGTTCGGCCGTGGGCCCTCAAATCTTCTACCAGCGTGTCTGCGACGGCGACGCTCGCGGCATTGGCACCGAAAACGATGGCGCCGCCGGCTGTGTTGATCGCGTGTTTTGCCAACGAACCCCAAGCCGGGTGCTGGGCCAACGCGTTAACTGCAGCGCCCTTACCGGCTTCCAGCGCGGCGAAGCCACCGGTCAACGTCGTGACGTTAGCGGCGCCGGAAGCAGTGAGCGTGCCTTTGGCGGTTCTCGACAGCGCCCCAAGCGGATCGGTAAGCAATGTGCGCCCCGCGTCGGCCAAACGCCCTCCCGCGTTGACAAGAGGCGTACTGAAGGTGTTGGCGCCCCGCAGTGCTTGCAAGACGTCGAACCATTCGGTTTCCTGATTCAATTCCTGTTTGGGCTCGGCATCTCTTCGTCCCAACAGCAGCGCGGGGCCACTGGTGAGTTGCTCGGTCCGCCGGTTGTGGGCGGCGTAGCCGGTACCGGCGCCTGCGGCTAACCCTCCAGTAATGGCAATGGCTGTGTCCAGAATGGGTTCAACCGCAGGATTGAGTTTGGCCGCCACCGGGCCAGCAATCGTCCTGACGGCATTCCGGACAGTGAATGTCTGCGCCTCCTTGGCGTTTTTGATGGCCAGGTTCGCTTTGGTATCGATGCTCTCCAGCGCGACTTTTAACGACTCATGCAGTTTGTCCCCGGGTGCCTGCAGGTAATACGCATCTTCTCGAAGTTTTTTCATGGACGCGCCGCCGACCTGATCGATCACTGACGCCGCCGCGAGAGAGATCGCCCCTTGCGCTGCCGCTTTTGCCACCGGATTTTGTATGTTTGCTCCGGCGCCTGTGATGGCGGGAATGGTGGCCTGGAGCGTCGATGCCAGGGCAAACGGCAAGCCGCCAACCGTCCCCGACACCATTGAGGCGTTACGGTCCATCTTCTTCGCTTTGTCCATCACCGTTTGCAGCTCGTCGAACGAGATGTTTTCTTCCATCAGTTTGTTGACCCGGCTCTCGATGATCCGATCAATTTCTCCCCGATGTGGCGATTCTGCATCCAGACGATCCCGATAGGGTTTGAACTGCCGGCTTATATAGTCGTCCAGCAAATGCCTCATCTCTCGGCCTTCGCTCACAGACGCCGCACTTACCTCCCCGGAATGGGGATGACCCTGTCCCACGGAAGCGTGGTCGGTGAGAGCAGGCGAACCTGACCGCTCCTGGAGTTCGATGGAATGTGAAAAACTGGGGGTTTGCTGGCCAGACACGCGCATGGTGACGTCCTCTTTGGCGATAGGGATTCATCGCTGCTAACCGCGATGGTATTCAAAGAGGTGTGTGGCCGACCATGCCATTCCGGTTCCTGATGCAACCGTCGGTATTTGACGGTTGTGTTTCAGGATGATGACTCGCCTCCTGTCCCACGGTCGCGTTGCGCTTAAGGCGCCGATCAAGGCGCTGCTGTCTGGCCCAAGGCATCGTCCCGGGACTCGCCACGGAGCTGCGAGAGGCTTGCCGCCAGTTCATTCTTGCGAAACGGCTTGGTGAGCCGAGGAAGATCCGGGTCAAGGCCCTCACGTTCGGCATAGCCGGAAATGAGAAGGATCGGGGTTCCTGGCCTGGAGGTACGAACCACCCTCGCCAGGTCGGTCCCGTTTATGCCCGGCATCAGATGGTCCGTGACAAGCAGGTCGAACGCCTCCCCGGCCTCCATCAGCTCAAGGGCCTCTTCGCCTGACGCCGCCTCGATCACGCCATAGCCCAGTTCGGCCAGCATGTACGCTGTACTGGTGCGTACCAGTTCTTCATCATCGACCAACAGCGCAAGCCCACTCGTCAGCTGCGGCTCCACTGCGTCCTCGATGCGCAAAGCCGGTGCCGGCTCGGTCATGCTGCGCGGCAGCCAAAGCTCCACGTTTGTGCCGAGACCGGGTGCGCTCTGAATCGTCAGTGCGCCGTTCAACTGCGAGGCCAGCCCATGCACCATCGAAAGGCCCAGGCCGGTACCTTTACCAACGCCCTTGGTGGAAAAGAATGGCTCCACGGCGCGAGCCAGCGTCGCCGCGTCCATGCCAATGCCGGTGTCCGCGACGGACAGACAAAGGTATTCGCCCGCCCCAAGCTTGGAACGGTGACCCGTGCCGACCCGCTCGGTGCTGGCAGAGATGCGCATCGTCCCGCCCTCAAGCATCGCGTCGCGCGCGTTCACGGAAAGATTGAGAAGGGCCATTTCGAGCTGATTCAAATCTGCAATGGCCGCAGGCAGATCCTCTGGCACATCGATGACCACCTTGATTTGCGGCCCCGTCGTGCTGGCCACGAGATCACCCATATCGCCCACCAGCTTCGCCACGTCGACGGGAACCGTGCGCAGCGGTTGACGCCGTGCGAAGGCAAGCAACCGTTGCACGAGGGTCTTTGCACGTTCAGCCGATTGCACCGCGCCAGAAATCAGCCGCTGCTCCCGTTCGCCGCCTACGCCTCGTCGCTGAAGCATGTCGAGGGTGCCGACAATGGGTGTGAGCAGGTTGTTGAAATCGTGGGCCACACCGCCGGTGAGCTGCCCCATGGCTTCCATCTTCTGGCTTTGACGCAGCGCTTTTTGCGCCTCTTCCCGTTCGGCAATGGCTTGCGCAATCCTTCCTTCAAGGGTGGCATTGAGCTCTCGCAGTTTCTCCTCGGCGACCTTGCGCGGGGTGATCTCGATCGCCGTGCCGGTCACGCGCAAGCAGCGGCCGGCCGTATCGAACACGCCCCGGCCTTTGGCCGCCACCCAGCGAACGATGCCGTCTTCGCGGCCAATCGTGCGGTAGTCGACTTCGTAGAGCGCGCGGCGTTCAGGGTCAACGGCCGCCGTGAAGGCTTCAATGGTTGCGTCCCTGTCCTCGGGGTGCAAACCGTCATAGAAGTCTTGCAGCGTGACGGGCACGTCAGCCGAGATGCCGAACATCGCTTTCGTCTGCGACGGCCAGATCAGCGTGTTGCGCACGAAATCAACGTCCCAGAAACCCACATCAGCATGGTCAACCGCCAGGCGCAGTCTCGCCTCGCTGATCCGGTTCGCGGAGTCCGCTCGAGCGCGGAGTGCGACAAGGCCGACCGTGTGCACCACGAAATCAATGATCTCAATATCCGCGGACAACGGCTCACGCGGCCCTTGGTGGTACATGACGAAAGCGCCGAGCACAGCGCCTTGCATCGAACGAATCGGGATTGACCAGCAGAGGTGCAGCCCCTGTCTGATAGCCAGCTGACGCAACTCGCCCCAGAGCGGATCGCCTGAACTGTCGGAAATGAGCACCGGAGCATGACCCGACGGCTCGGTGCCCAAGGCCTCAGAGTGCGGCCCAACGGTGACGCCTTTGACAGCATCGATATAGGGACCCGGCAAGCTTGGGCCGGCGCAATGCTCCACGTGGCGACCGTCCTCGGTCAGGAGCAGGACACTTCCCAGGAAACGGGAGGTGGACAGGTCCTCCACCTCGCGGACGATCGCGTCCAGCGTGACGCTCAGGGCAGTCTCTTGTACCGCCAGTTCCAGGATGCGGTTCTGTGCAGACCCAAGCGCGGCCTCGCGATTGCGCGCTTGGGTGAGGCGAGCGTTTTCGATGGCGATCGTGGCCAGCCGCGCCAGACTTTCCAGGCGCTCGATCGTATCGCAATCGTGATCACGAACCTGCGACCAGTAAGCCCCCAGCGCTGCAACGGGGACAGGTCTGCCTATGGGCACCATCACCAGGCTGCGGACGAACGTGGGTGCATAGGCATCCTGCGGGACACGCGGATCGAGCCTGACGTCAGGGATCGCCACCGTCTCGCGGTGACGCATCGCCCACCCCGAAATGCACTGATCGACGAGAAAACTCTGGCCTTGCCAAAGCGCAGAGATGGCATCTTCAGCCACGTAAGAACAGCGGCCGTCATTTTCGATGACGACTGCAATGCCCTCCGCGCCCACCGTGGCACGCGCCGTGTCTCGCAACACATCGACGACCTCCTCCACCGACGCCGCTCTGACCAGCCTTTCACTGGCATTCAGCACATGAGACAAACGGTCATCAATGACGGGGTTCATCGGAACAGTCAGCAAACAGATCTCCCAACGGCCAGAGATTCGTGTCCGGCGGTCTGGTTCAGGTTGAAGGCGGGGGAAACAGGTGCCGTAGTGCGACGCTTTCTTATCGACACGGACGAAAATCAGTTTCTCAGAAAAGACCCCATCAAGCATCACCCGCAAGCAAGCGTGCGACGGACAGCAGCCGGCCAACTGAGGTCGGTGCCGATTGTGTCAATACGGCTATCTGCGCAAACAATCCGCAGTACTCGCTGACTGATCCTCAGTGGTTACAGGCTCTGATGCCTACGAAACATCCTCAGAATCAATCACTACATCGCACTGATCGACAGGGTGACAGGAAGACTCCTCGGTAAAGACCTCGGTTGGCTCGGCTGTCGCCCCCTCGACCTCCGGCTAGACGCTGACCCTGTCACGCCCCTGATTTTCGCTCGATACAGCGCATCGTCCGCGTGTTTACGCGCCGTGGTAGTCAGGACGCAGCAATTCTTAGCGGCAAACTGGCTCCTACCCAAACCTCTCGTCAGATAACTGGCGGACGCACAAAATCGCTGGACGTCCTGCTCACTTGGCGTAGATGAAACGGAGACTGTTTGATCGAGGGAGCCGTGCTCATTGGAAAACCTTCCAGGCTATGCCCTGGAAGGTTCCCTCGTTGGCCATGATCAGATTCTGCATACGCCGTCAGGATCAGCGCCCGGGTCGACGCATTCAGGTGTCGATGCTTGAAATTTTGAGCACCAACGCCTTGAGCTTCTCATCTAGGATGCGGGCCGCAGACAGCAGTTCATCATGGGTTTCCACTACCATCAAAGATGACGGTTTGAGGTACATGACGCGGCTTCCACCTTCAGGCTCTGCAACCAGCAGTAGCTCGACGGGAGCAAAAAGGCCGGCGTTCACATCAAGTTCGAGCATGGTAATCGCGAGAGCAGGATTACCAAGAATCACCCGCGTTGACCGGGGAAACGGTCCTACTTTTCGCATCCATCCGCCATGATCGATAAGGCCGAACAACATGAAGCCACTCGGCCCGGCCAAACTTTCGGCGCGAGCGCGATAGCTTTCCCACGAATCGAAATCTCGCTCCAGAGCTTCCAGATCCACAGGGGTGTCACCGATATCCCCCAAAAGAGAAGCCAAAAGCCTTTCATACGGCTTTGACGACGAAATATGCACACGTACGGCGTCGAATCGTTGCTCGGATGTCATCACACTCATCTCCTACACTGTTTTGGTCTACATAGGATTACACTCTGAATTCAATATTCAATTACCCTTCCCAATGTGTCCGTAGGACTCTGACAACGTAGGGTCAGAATTTTTTGAGTGGGTGCGGGATAGGCAGCCGCAGTGCCATTAAGACTGGAATGGACATAGTCGATCTCACGGAAAGACTGGGAAAAAGACCGCAACAGGCTCGTTCTGATTCGCTGTCGATTTTTACACTCATTAAAAAATAACGTAGCAGCATTAATACGCCGCGTCGCCCCCTCTAAGCCCCAAGCCCAAGCTATCGCTCAAAACAATATCTACCATCACGGAATCGCCAATACATCACTCAAAACAATATATAACCAGGCATTGCCTCACCTATCATTCAAAACAATATATCGGCAGAAAAATGGCAATTTTTTTCCGCAAGCGCGGCAATTTCTTGCCAAACTTTTCGCACGTTAATCCGATAGCGTTCGACCACACTAAGAAACTTCATCGTTGAAAGATTTTGGCCCAAGGCTTGCATTGCATGTCACTCAACATACGTGATAGGAGATGAGCATGAAGGGAGTCGTGGGTGTTGATGGCGATCACCGGGTCATTCGGCATAAAGCTGAAAAGACGGTCCAACCATCGGATCCGGACGCTTACACGTCAGCCGCCGCTGCTGCCGCTGGAGGCAACCAGAATAACGCGGAAATCCGGGCTGACAGCGCTCCGAAACAAGGCGACAGCGGAGACAGCGAGCGGATCGAAGAAGCCTTCGCGAGACTCAAGGTCGTCATGCAAACCCAGGAAAACGGGATATCCGATGGAACCTCCGCGACAAAAAGTTACGGACAAAAATCGGCCTCTGAGCAATTCATGGAATACATGCACCTAACCCCGCGAGAAAAAATCAGGGCCGGAATGCTCGCCGAACTTGGCATCACCCAGGAAGAATATGACGCCATGTCCCCTGAGGATAAAGAGAAGGTCAACAAGCAGATAGAAGAGTTGGAAAAGATAGAGGCTCAGCAGAAAATCGCCGAGGCTGAATCCTCTCAACCCATGATTAACGCTTCAGCGGGCAGCGCGTTCAAAGAAGACGATGGTCACACACGAGCGTTCGACCGCAGCTCCACCGATGCCGACGAGGCTGAAAGTCCGTTGGTTTAATACTCCGCCATAAAAGCCAAGTGATCGAAACTGAGCGTTAATCCCGCTCAGGGCCATTGATAGTTCAAAAGTCTACGCCACTCAGGCGCACGACTCGGGCGAAGCCATGCCCGGAATTTATAAACTTCATTTAGAGCACAACGGGAGACACGCCATGTCATTTAATATCGGCCTTAGTGGGCTTAAAGCCGCTAACAAGAGCCTTGATGTCGCAGGCAACAACATTGCAAACGTCGCCACCGTAGGATTTAAATCCTCACGCGCAGAGTTTGCGGACCAGTACGCCCAGTCGATCCGAGGCACTTCGGGAGGCACCGACGTCGGCAACGGTGTTTACACCTCTGCAGTGACCCAGAACTTCAGCCAAGGCTCATTGAGCAGCGGCACTGGCCGCAGTCTGGATCTGGCCATCCAAGGGAATGGTTTTTTCATGGTCAGCAACAACGGCGAGAAGCTTTATACGCGAGCCGGTAATTTCCACACGGACCCCAAAGGTTACGTCGTCGACAACAACGGAAATAACCTCCAAGGGTATGGCGTTGACGCCAACGGCAACGTCCAGAGCGGCGTACTGGCAAACCTGAGAGTTGACAGCTCCAATATGCCCCCGAAGGCGACCAGCACCTTCACGTTGTCTTCTAACCTGGATTCGACTCAGCCCATCATCTCCAAAACATTCGATGTGAAGGATCCGAGTTCCTACACAAACACCATCAGCACGTCCGTCTATGACAGTCAGGGTAACGAGCACACCCTGAGCCAATACTTCACCAAAACCGGAACCAACACGTGGAGCATGCATTCGCTGATCGATGGCCGGAGTATTTCCAGTCCCGCTACAGATCCAGTCGTGGCCGATCAAACCGAGCTCACCTTTGACGCATCCGGCAACCTGGTCACCACCCCGCCGCCCACATCCACTGCAAATATAACGGTAAGCCCCGACGGGACATTCAACATCGTCAACTGGGTTCCAGCTCAGAGCAAGACGGTAGGATCGGTCACGACCTGGGGACCCAATGGCGCGTCTGCCAATCCCGCAGGAATCAAACTGGACATGCTTGCCACGACCCAAACTGCTGCGCCCGGTGGCGCGATTGCCAAACATCAGGATGGGAACAACACCGGGCAGATCACAAATATGAAAGTCGATGCCTCAGGCAACATGTTTGCAACCTATTCCAATGGGTTGTCTCGGGTGATTGGCCAGGTTTCGTTGACGACCTTCGCAAACGTTCAAGGCCTTGAGCCCGCTGGCGGGACCATGTGGCGCGAAAGCTATGCATCCGGCACAGCGGTCACGGGCGCCCCTGATACCGGCACGCTTGGCTACATCAATGGCTCCTCCCTTGAAGAGTCGAACGTAGACCTGAGTGACGAACTGGTAGAGCTGATCAAAGCTCAAGCGAACTATCAGGCCAACTCGAAAACCATCTCGACTGAAAACACCATCCTCCAGACAACGATCCAGATGACCTAAGCAGTCGTCCATTCCCAGCCGGGCGCCTAAGCACCTGACGGGGACGGCGTCAACAGTTGGACCACTTTGGCAAACAACACGGCTTACGCCTGAAGCTCGACGCCCACGGCGTGAAACTGCACACATTTGGAAAGGAACGAAAATGGCTAGTCCGATCACCCCCTCCACCGGCCTGGGTTCAGGCCTGGCAATCGGCGACATCGTCAGTGCGTTGGTCAATGCGGATAAAACTGCAAAGCAGACCCAGATAACGACTCAGACTAAGCTGGTCACCACCAAACTGTCCGGCATTGGCACGCTGCAGTCCGCACTGTCATCGCTGCAGGCATTGCTCAAGCCGCCAACCGGGACGACAAGCAAGCTTCAGTTCACCGGTTACGCAGCAACCTCGTCAGATCCAACCAAGGTTGCGGCGACCTCCGATAACGAGGCCGTGCCAGGCACGTACGTCGTCAAGATCAACAAGGTTGCCACGAGTTCCAACGTCGCTACCGCGTCCATAGCTGGAGGTGCCAGCGGTACCGTCCCTGCAGGCGACTTTACGATCACGCAGAATGGCGTCTCCAAGACGTACAGCATCCCCGCCGGCACTACGCTCGGTTCCCTGGTGAAGCAAATCAACGCCGACTCCAAGACGACCAATATCAGCGCTAACATCATCACCGACGACCACGGATCACGGCTGATATTGGGGTCAACCACCACCGGGGCTGGCTCAGAAATCACGACCACCAGCACCATCCCAGGCTTCAGCATTGGCACGACCGATCAACTGGACCCGACATCCTCAACGTCAGCAGGCTACATCGGCAGCCCACCCTCCGATGCATCATTTACCATCAACGGTTTTGCCATAACGAGCAAGAGCAACAATATCGACAAAACAGTAGGCGGACTGTCGATGAGTCTGATGCCGGGTAGCGAAAACTCCACGACGGCCGTCACCGTCAGTACGGACAAAGACGGACTCAAGGCGTCGCTTCAGACATTCATTGACGCCTATAACGCAGTGGTCTCAGCCGTCGCAACAGTCACCAAAGCGACTATTAGCGATACACCCGATCCCAAGACGGGAGCCCGTGTCACCCCGGCTGCCCTGACCGGCGATACCTTGCCTCGGTCGATCCTTGCGGCGCTTCGCAACGAACTGGTAACGACAGGTGCAAATGGCAAACTATCAGTGTTGTCACAGCTGGGCATCAACACCAGTCAAACGGACGGTACATTGTCGCTGGACGCCACGAAGTTCGGGGCAGCGCTGGATAAGGGGTTGGCGGGAGAGGTACAGCAATTGTTCAGCGGAACCGGAGACGGAACGAATGGCTTGCTGACTCGCATGAATGCTGCGGTTAATCCCTACACCCAGACAGGGGGGATTTTCGACACCCGTAAATCGAGTTTGAACAAGCAGCAGAGCCAACTTCTGGATCAGCAGGCAGCACTGGACCTTCACGTGACCAAGCTGACCGAAACGTTGACCGCCAAGTACAACGCGATGGACCTGCTGGTAGGACAACTCAAAGCGTCGGCGAGCAACATCACCTCCTTCTTCGATTCTTTGAACGCTCAGAATAAAGGCTAGGCGCCGTGAGCAGAGCAGGTGTTCCGGTCAGCCCTCCCGCCCGGCATCCGGACGTCATCGAGACGTACGGTGGGCAGTTGATCTGACGCATCGCACGCTGAGGACCTCCACGCTGCAACGGTCCTCAGCAACGGCTACAGAAGAAAATTCATGTCCTAAAAGGAGGTAACAACGACATAACGCCATAGGATTTCAACTGTAATCTCTCCCTCACTTGCTAACCAACCTACCGCGTGAGGAGCTCCATCATGACCATCGTCAAAGCCGCCGCCGTCCAGATTGCACCTGTTCTCTACAGCCGTGAAGGCACCGTCGCCAAAGTCGTCGAGAAGATTCGAGAGCTCGGCAACAAGGGCGTCCAGTTCGCCGTGTTCCCGGAAACCATCGTCCCGTACTACCCCTACTTCTCTTTCGTGCAGTCCCCCTTTGAAATGGGCAGCGAGCACTACAAGCTGCTGGATCAGGCCGTTACGGTTCCCTCTGCGACTACCGATGCAATCGGTCAAGCCGCCAAAGAAGCCAACATGGTGGTGTCCATCGGTGTTAACGAACGCGACGGCAGCACGCTGTACAACACTCAATTGTTGTTTGATGCTGACGGCACCTTGATCCAGGCCCGCCGCAAGATTTCCCCGACTTATCACGAGCGCATGATCTGGGGTATGGGAGATGGCTCGGGCCTGAAGGCAGTCGACAGCGCAGTCGGCCGAATCGGACAGTTGGCCTGCTGGGAACACTACAACCCCCTCGCCCGTTATGCCCTGATCGAGGACGGTGAGCAGATTCACGCGGCTATGTACCCCGGTTCCTTCGCCGGCCCACTGTTCACCCGTCAGATGGAAGTGAGCATCCGCATGCACGCCCTTGAGTCGGCCTGCTTTGTGGTCAACTCTACTGCCTGGCTGTACCCGGAACAGCAAGCACAGATCATCGAAGCCACCGGTTGCGATATCGGCCCCATCTCCGGTGGTTGCTATACCGCTATCATCGACCCACAGGGCGAAGTGCTCGGCGCACTGACCGAAGGCGAAGGTGAGGTTATCGTCGATATCGACCTGTTCCAGATCGAGATTCGCAAGCGCCAGATGGATTCGCGCGGCCACTACAGTCGCCCGGAACTGCTGAGCCTTAATATCGATCGCACACCACACCGCCATGTGCACGAGCGTAATGATCGTCCAGCAGTAGTCGCCAACGAAGCACAGGACCACGCTGTCAAGTAACAGCACTCGTTAAGACCCTGACCTCGTGCCCCCTTTGGACACGAGGTTTCCGTCTAACATTCACACTCTTGTATGGGTGAGATCGTCATGCAGGAAATAGGATTGATCGTGTACCCGGGCTTTCAGGCACTTGGCCTTTCGATGTCTGCAACGTTTGAGCTGGCCAACTCAATCATCGGACGGCCTGTCTATGGCATCACCCTGCTCTCCGAAGAAGGCGGACTGGTGATGACCTCTGCGGGCTTTGCGGTGAACACCGAACCGTTCGATGACCGGCGATTCGACACGTTGCTGGTCCTGGGCGACAACGTGATCCCTCCCATCACCGACAGGATGGTGGATTACCTGCGCGATGCCCATGCGATGACGCGTCGTCTGGGTTCAATCTGTACCGGCGCACATGTTCTCGCCCAGGCGGGGTTACTCGATGGTCGCCGGGCAACCACACACTGGTGTCACTCACGTGAGCTGCAGCGAGCCTATCCCTCCATCAAGGTGGAGGAAGACCGGATATTCATTAATGACGGTTCGATCTGGACCGCGGCTGGCATGAGTGCTTGCGTCGATCTTTCGCTGGCACTGGTGGAGAAGGATCTGGGCGAAGAGACGGCGCGAATGGTGTCCAAGCAACTGGTGGTGTACCACCGACGAGCAGGCGGACAGTCCCAGTTTTCCGTGATGCAGGAGTTATCGCCGAAATCCGATCGGATTCAGGTGGTGCTGACTTACGCCAGGCAGCATCTCAATCAGGATCTTTCGGTGGAGTGCCTGGCCGACATTGCCCATATGAGTCCCCGTCAATTCAGTCGGGTGTTCACTGCGGAAACGGGGCAGTCACCGGCCAAGGCGGTCGAGCATCTGCGGGTCGAATCAGCGCGGATTATGATGGAAGTGGGCAGCCATACTGTGGATTCGGTCGCCAGGGAGGTGGGTTTCGGTGATCAGGAGCGAATGCGCCGTGCGTTCATCAGGGCATTCGGGCAGCCGCCCCAGGTGTTTCGTCGGGCAAGCCGTCATTAAATGACAGCACGCCGGTGGTCGATGGTCTGATAGGCATCAAGCGTCGTGGACAGGAGTCGGGATGCCAGTTTTTTTCCCAGCAATGCCTGCATCTGCCCCTGTGCCTCGGTCCAGGCTTCATAGGTCGACCAGTATTTGGCCGTACCTGATTCAGTCAATTGCAGCCCGAAGGAGCGCTTATCGATCAGCGCCCCTTCTGGCATGACGACGGTTCTGACCCACCCTTGCGTGATCAACGGCTTGAGCCCCCGACTCAAGGTGCTCTTGTCCATTCCCATCTCGCTCGCAAATTCAAGATTCGCGATCGGGCCCAGTAAATGCAAACGCTGCAGAATCGAGAACTGAGGCGCACTGACGCCGTGAGGCTCCAGGTGCGCTTCGTAAATTGAGGTCATGCGGCGAGCCAACTGGCGAACGCTCGTACATAAACAATGGGTGGGCATGGGTATTCCTTTGCAACGTTGGGTAGGGCGCGGAGCCTGCCTCGGCATTATCACCAGTAAGAAACACCGAGACATCCCTTAGCTTGCTTTCCCTTACTCATCAGCGACGAAAAGCGCTTCAGGGTCAGAGGAGGCAGGAGCAGTGCCGGCGACCATCAACAGCCGAGTGAGTAACAAGGTGATAACCGCCACACCGACGGCGACCCAAGCGGCAGCTCCGAAACCGGACTCGAATGCAGTACGGAGTGCTGTTCCGACATCGCTTCTGAGCGATCCAGGCAGGTGCGCCAATGCTGAACCAGCATCACCGGCTGAAAATCTACGGGCCAGGTCGACGGCTGATTCCTGGGTCAATCCCATGCTGCGCGCGATGGGGGCAAATACCCTGAGCATCGTGGACACCAGAATCGCGCCGAGGGCGGCCACACCAAAAAGTAAGGTTGTAAACCTTATCGTAGAGGCAATTCCGGAAGCCACACCTGATCGATTCGCAGGCAAAGCACTTTGCAGAGCTTTTGCGGTTTCGCCGTTAAGAATGCCCGCCCCCGTGCCGGCAACGATCATGGCCACTGCAAATATCGGGTAAGAAGCACTGGCGCCGGAGAGGAAGGCCATAAGTGCGTTGCCGACCAATGTGATGGACAAACCCAGGCAAAGCACTGAACGAGCGGGCCAAGTCAATCGGGCGCCCAATCGCGGCACGAGAAACATAGGCAGTGCGAAGGGGAGCATGGAAATGCCCGCGATCATCGGCGCGAACCCGAAGGCGTTCTGCAAATAGAGCGGCAGGTAAAAGATCATCACCTGAGCGCCGGCTGCGTATCCAACCATCGCAGCTGTTGCGCCACCGAAATTCGCTGATCGGAACATCGCGAAGTCGACCATGGGATTGACCTGGCGTCGCTCGACTACGACAAACAGCAACAGCAGCGCCACCGCCCCGAAAATGCGCCACAACACCGCCGGCGCGAGCCATCCTAAGGTGTTTCCGTCAATGACGGCCCATGTCAGCAAGAACAGGCCCGCGCTGAAGGAGACTATCCCGCCGTAGTCCAGGCCTTTCGCCTCTGGATCCCGAGATTCGGGAACGACTTTGAGCGTCGCGAAGATCAATAACGCACAGATCGGGACGTTGATCAGAAACGCCCAACTCCAACCGAAAACGCTGGAGATGACGCCCCCGATGATCGGCCCGCAGGTGATTGCAACGCCCAGGCTCGCGCCCCAGAACGCGTAGGCTCTGGCCCGCTCTGCGCCTGAGAATGTGTGGTTGATGACTGCCAGAGATGCCGTGAGAAGCAGACTTGCACCAACGCCTTGAACTGCGCGGGCAAGGTTCAACACCAACGGCGTAACTGCCAGGCCACAGGCCAGCGAAGACACGCCGAAGAGGACCATACCGATCACGGCGGAGCGCCGCCGCCCGACCTTGTCGCCGAACGAGCCTGCCGCTAACAGCAGAGCAGCAAACGGCAATACATAAGCGGTAATGACCCACTGCACATCAGCGAAATCGGCATTCAACGACGCTGCGATGGTGGGCAATGCGACCGCCACGACATTCGAATCCAGCATGACCAGCGAGGAGACCAACGCGATGACAATCAGAATCATCCGTTGTTGTTTGGCGGTTTTAACGGTGGCGTCCAAGGGCGTATACCTGGAGAAGTGATTGGATTATGATCGAAATACCAAGCAACAATTATTGCACCCTGCACTGACCGATGTATATGCATCGATTTGGGATTGAGACGAACTGGCATGCAGATCCTCAAAAACACTGACTGTTTCCATTTCCTCGCGCACAGCTGGGGTATGCCCTGCAGACGATCAGCAAGCCAGAGGTTGAACCATCGGTGCTTAAACTAACGACGCTTTGCTGAGGACCACACGATGTCTGTGAACGTGGAATTGTATGGCGCCGAGACAGGCAACAGTTTGAGGGCGGCCATTGCCTTGAATGAGGCTGGCATCGCTTTCGTTCCAAAACGTCTTGATCTTGGTTCGGGCGCGCATCGGGCGCCGGAATTCCTCAAACTGAATCGAGCGGGCAAGGTACCGACACTGGTCGACCATACCGCATCGCCGGCACTGGTCATCAACCAATCAAATGCGATCATTCAGTACGCGGATCTGCATTCCCCCGGACGCCTTTCCCCATTAGCAACGAATCACCGTTTAAAGGTCGTGGACCGATTTTTCTATTTCGTGACCGACGTCATTGCAATCAGCCAGGCTGCTTTTTTCTTGCGCCGGGCAGGACAGCGGGATGCATCGCTCTCTCTGGACCAACGCGCGATGAATCACTTGGTTTTGGCGGAGCAATTTCTTGAGGATGACTACATTGCAGGCGATGCTTTCTCAATGGCCGACATCGCCGCGTACACGTACACCCTTTCGGTACAGGACCGACTGCCCTGGATCAGCCTTCCGCGCATGGCTGGCTGGTTTGAACGGGTCGGTTCACGGCCTGCAGTCCGGGCCGGGAAAAGCGCGTTTTCAAAGTGACGCCCGCTACAGTGCTCTAGCCGCCGTTCGTTGGCCCCTGACCTGTCCGGGCGTTAGCCCACGTACCTGTTTGAATGCCTTGCTGAAGGAATACTGCGAGGCGTAACCGATGCGCCTCGCTATCTCGGAAATACTCTCCTCGGTGTCTTTCAACATCTGGGTCGCCAATCCCATGCGAAACCGCGTCAGATAGGCATGAGGCGGTTCGCCTACTGAGGTCGAAAACAGATGAGCAAACATCGTGCGTGACAGCCCCGCCTCCATCGCCAGGCCCTCTAAAGTCCAACGGTAGAAAGGCCTTTCGTGGATGCAGGCAAGCGCGATCGCGACCTGGCGACGCTGAGCGAGAGAAAGTTCGTTGGCATTTTCGTCTCTCAGCTTTTCCCACTCACGTAAAATATAAATAAAAATCGTGGATAACAGATATCGAATCATGTGTTGAGAGCCAAACTCGGAGCGGCGTAATTCCTCACGCAGTTGCTTCAGGTTCTCAGCAATAGGCACACTGTTACACGCCTCCAGATGCACAAATGGCGGCAGGTTTTCGAGGGCGGTTAACAAAAGCCCTGAATCGGGTCCGAAAAAACCGCACACAATCGACGTCGCGTCTCGTACCGGACTTATTTTCCCGTTAACTTGCGATAAAAAATCCTGCACCGCCAGTGTGTGTCCCCCCACTTTATGACTGACTACATGGGGTGCGCCTTGTGCAACCAGCATAATGTCTCCGGCTTCCAGCCTTACGTCAGGCTGTCCATCTGCACTAACATAGGCGCAGCCTTCCAGGCAAAAATGAAAAAATGCGCCATTACGTTTCGGTAGCGTGACCCCCCACTCCCCGTTTATTCGCGCCTGTAAAAGAATGATGCCTTGTGCCACAAAGGGATAAGGCAGCGTGTCTGGTTGTTCCATGTAATTCCTGATTATGCTTTTTAAAATTATAGGTACGCGTTGCCGTGGGAAGATCCCAATGAACGAACGCTGATAAGACATTTATAAAGCAGCCTCTGGCCAGCTCTGCTCGATGACCCCGTAGACGTCATGGTGCCCTCAATTCGCCGAAGACGCTCCCGGAATCGAGAACGGTTCAGAACGCTGAGTTCAACGGTGCGGCGTCAGTTGGGGAAACCGACCCAGATAATCCATTTTGCCCAGCGGCACCCCTTTGTGACGCAGGATGTCGTATGCAGTACTGAGGTGGAAAAAAAAGTTGGGCAGTGAGAACTGCAGAATGTAGTCCTGGGGAGCGAACGTCAGTGTGCCGTAGGGAATGACCAGCGACACAGGTACACCAGCGTTTGCCTGGAAGAGACCGGCATCCAGTCCCTCCAAAAAGGATACTGTCGTCGCGATGCGCTTGCGCAAATCGTCGCTAGAGACTTCATCATCGTCGAATACGGGGGCGGCGACTCCTGAAAGCCGGGAGGCACAGCCTTTGGCCATATCCGTGGCGACCTGAATCTGCCCCCTCAGGGTGAACATGTCAGGCGCAAGACGCGCCGCCACCAGCTCTGCCATTCGTTCGTCACTGCCTGCATAAACCTGTGCCTTGTCGAGCCACTTGAGCAAGTTAGTGAATCCCCTGAGAAAAACGGGCACGGATATATCGTAGTTGTTCATGCTGCAGACCACTCCGAAGGTTTTTAAAAACGGAAAAGTCAGGCGCTGAGACCAGCGCCTGAAGGTGAAGCAGTCAAATTTTCACCGAAGGAAAATCCAGAGTGGTGTGAGCAACGTTGTTCAGCAAATTGGTGAACACCAGCAAGGTCACCTGAGAAATGATTTCAATCAATACCGAATCGGTGAGGCCTTGCGCACGAGCTTCGGCCAGCATGTCGTCGCTGATGTGACCGCGGGTAGAGGCCACGGACCGAGCGAAACGAGCATACGCATCGAGGCTGCCCTCACGTGCGTGGGCAATTTCCAAGTCCGACATTCCGACCTTGGACCCGACGAAGCTGTGCACTGCGCTGCAGTATTCGCAACTGTTGACCTGGGACACCGCCAGCGAAACAGTCTCACGTTGCTTGGGCGTGAGCGACGTCTCTTCGTTGGCTTGGTGAAACTGTAGATAAGTGGCGAGCGCGGCCGGCGAATGCGCCAACACCTTGAACACGTTGGGAACCATTCCATAGGCTCGTTTGACATTATCCAGCAATGGACGAGCGCTTTCTGGAGTCTGTTCTTCTGCAAGTACGCTGATACGGGTCATCACTAATCACCTTTATATATGCTGAGCGATAGGCTCCAGCGAATTAAAAAACCACACCATCAGCGCCAGGCGTGCTAATACTCAGGTGCACGCTGGGGCCCGATATGGCATTCATTGACAATCCCTTGAATGGCACTCAGTGACGGCAGAAGCGCCGCCGCCAATTCAATTGCTTTTGAGGTGGGCCGCATGCCTCGCGGGCCGACCCGAACAAACAGCGGATCATTGAACCGGGCTCGTAATCTTGATAGCGAACCACTGATCGCAGGCTGTTTCAGATTTAGGCATTGAGCCGTCTTTGAAACACTCCGCTCCCTGAACAACACCATGAATACAACCAACAAGTTCAGATCAATGCCTGCGAACTTGCTTTCATCGATAGTCATTTCCTGCAACACCCGTTGAGCGCATCGGACAGCGATGCGCCCGATATCATTTGGCGGGAGGATTCAGCAACAAGCCAAGGGGTGAGAGTGGACCCACGGGAATGAACTCAAACGATATGAGCCCTGCTTTATCAAGTGGCATTTTCGCGAAGATCGCCTTGGCTTCTTCAACATTTGTCATGTTCAGGACAAATACCACACCCAGCTTATCGTTGCGCACATTCCACTGTTCAAGTTTGCCATCCAAATGAAGCTGTACGGTTTCGCGTACTTCCTGAGGCAACACTGCGTTGATGGCTTCTTGCGTCGCCCCCGGTGTGACTGTACCCACGGCAATGATTTTAGTGGTGGGCACTTTGGGGAGCGGTGCAGCCGATACAGCGAAGACCGTGAAAGCGGTGAGCAAGGTTGCGGAAACTAATGCCATCAGGCGAGTTTTAGTCCTGGAAATAAGAAGTGCGGACATCATTATTTATCCTCTGATCATGGGTATATACGTCTGACGCGAGCAACAGGCAATCGGTCGCCATCAATACAACTGTATTGCGCATTCAGCATTGCGTTAAATTAAGGGCATTCTGGGGCGATTGTCCGTCAGGGCATATTTCAACTATGACATCCAGTGGATCATTCACATCAGATTGCATTTAGTGTTGCGGTGAGGTGTAGTCTGGCCCCTCGCGTACCAGAACTCCATGTCGTAGTTCCCTCCTTTTATGTCACTGTGTCGCTGACCTGTCTTGTATCTTGCAACGGTCGTTCTACCTATGAGCTACTAGCGCAAATGAATCGTTCAGGGCCATTTGCGTTGAAAATTACAATCCTTGCTCTAGAAGGTGTGTTCGATACAGGCCTCACCGTTCTGCTGGATGCATTCGCCACCGCCAACGATCTGGGCACCCTGCTGCTTGATACCTCTCCACATTTTGACGTAAGCACTGTCGGAATGCGGACGCCGGTGCATACTGCTCGGGGACTGGAAGTACCCGTTCTCCCTGTCGCGTGTCAGACGCGACCAGACTGGGTGATCATCCCGGCGCTCAACACGCGAATGCCGGAAGAGTTGGTGAAATCCCTTGGCCGCTCTGACATGCTCGATGCCAAACAGCAATTGCTGACCTGGCATGAGGAAGGGGCCGGCATCGCAGCTTCCTGTATCGGCACATTTTTGTTGGCAGAAACGGGCTTGCTCGCAGGGCACGAGGCCACGACAAGCTGGTGGTTGGGTCCATTTTTCCGGCAGCGATATCCTGAAATTCTCCTGGATGAATCACGCATGCTCGTCCCGGCATCCAGGCTTGTCACCGCAGGCGCTGCAATGGGGCATCTGGATCTTGCGCTGTGGATCATTCGTAAGTTCAGCCCTGAACTGGCAACCCTCGTCGCGCGGTACATGCTCGCCGATTATCGATCTCAGCAAGCTCCGTACATCATTCCCGAGCATCTTGCTCATTCCGACCCCTTGATCGAAAACTTCGAGCGCTGGGCTCGCAGCCAGCTCAGCGTTGGCTTTTCACTTCAGGACGCTGCCAAAGCGCTCGCCACAACGCCCAGAACGCTACAGCGGCGCACCGAAGCCGTTTTGGGAAAGTCACCTTTAGCTTTCTTTCAGGACATGAGGGTCGAGCGAGCGCAGCATTTGGTGCGCACGACGAACATGGACATCGAAGCCATCGCCTCGCAGGTCGGTTACGTGGATGGAGCCACCTTGCGCACGCTGCTTCGCCGGCGGTTGGGACGCGGTGTCCGCGAGCTGCGAGCAGACCTGCGCTAACAGACGATCACCTTGCCTGCCTCATTTGAAAGGGGTCTGTTGGAAACTGCTTCGCACTGACAGCCGTTCGTGCAAATCGCGCAAACTCAAAAATCTGCTCTGCCATTCATTGAGGGGGGCGCGAAATGCCAGATACGAAAGCGCAACCCCAATCACAATCTCCCCCAAGGTGAACGCTTCGCAGGGCCGTGACTGCATGATGTCGTTCAACCGCAAGAGCGATCGTGCGATTGCCTGTTCTCGTCGACGCCCGAAGAAGGAATCACGGATCAGCGCCCCTTCAAATTTTTCGCTTACAACCTGCGTGAATGCCGCCTCCATCAGCCCCAGACCCAGTCCCACAAGCTGCACGCAACGAAGGTCGCCTGCAGGTTGCAATAACGACAGACTGGACAATGAGTCGAGGTATTGAGCAATCAATAAAGATTCGGTGATGGCGACGCCATCGTGAGTCAGCAACACAGGGATTCTGCCCACCGGATTATGCTCCAGAAGCCCTTTATCATCAGCCCATGGATTGGACCACACGACCGATACCGACTCGGACAGGCCTTTCTCAAGTACAACGACTCTGACCACCCGAGAATAGGGCGAAGAGTCATTTATAAATAATTTCATGAGCCGATACCGGACTGAGGGGAGCACTGGAATGGGAGTCGATCATGGCTGCTTCACGCAAACGGCCATCACCAGTCGGGCCCTGCCCTGCCTGAGACTGCGGGCGAAATTTTCGGCCATCAGGGCAAAGCGATCGCCCATGGCGAGCTTGAGGGACGGACCCGCTTGAGGCATATCCATGCTCGGAACTCGGATGTTTTCAATCCATTGCACAATGTCGTCTGTGACGTCCGAACAATGCTCGACGGCGAAACCGCTATCAGCCAACACTGCCCGAGTCTCAGACTCCGTCAGCAAGAAGCTCTGTTCAGGTCGTTCAGCCCAGGGAACGGGATAAAAAACCTCAAGTCCGTCATCCACTGCGAGCACATCGAAAAATCCGAACCGGCTGCCGGGTTTCAATACCCTGAATACCTCTCGGTAAGCAGATTCTCGGTCACTGATATTCATGACCACATGCTGGGTGTATGCCACATCGAATTGCTCATCGGCGAGCGCTAAATTGCACAGGTTACCGACCTGATATTCGACCTGCTCGGTGAGCCCGGTGCGCTGTGCCAGAAGCTGCGCCACCGCCACGAATGAATCGGTCAAGTCCACCCCCGTGACATGGCAGTTGTAGGTTTGAGCGGTAAACCGTGATGGACCACCCAGGCCGGAGCCTGCATCAAGCACTGTCATTCCGGGTTTGATATTCAACATCGCGATGAAATCAGCCGTCGCTTTAAGGCCACCGCTGTGAAATTGATCGAACGATGCCAGCTGCTGGTGAGTAAGGGGCCCATCGCCCAGTTCAATCAGCATGCGTTGCACACGCGCCACGAGGTCTTCACTTAGGGCATCCGCTTGGTAGTGATCTCGGACAGAGTTGGACTCACCGTTCATAGCGCACCTTTAAGTTGCTAAATGTTCCAGAGGGTTACAACAGTGCGCCACGCACGTTGGCAGTCGTGACGCACAGATTCGCTGAATAGAGGCAGTTACGCCTCAGGGCGCAGCAAGGCCGGAGGCACCACAACGTTCACTCGACCCGTGGCGACGTCATAGACCAGTCCGGTTACCGTGAATCCACCAGGCAAGCTGGGGTTGGCCTTCAGCTTGGCTACGTCAATGGCCACTGCCTCGTAGGGGTCGGCGATCGCCAGGCTGTCCAGGTCTTTGGTTTCAACGCCAAGATTCTTGGCGAGCAGATCGGGAACCAGATGGCGGCATGGACCGATCCCGCAATCCGTATGATGCAGCACGATCAAATTCCATCCAGGACCAATGTCTTTGCCTTGCGCCGCAGCGAGCGAGCGCACAATGGCCATGTTCTGCAGAGCCGGCGGATTGATACGACCGCCAACATTTCGAATGATGGCGGCTTCACCATGTTTGAGCCCCAGCACTTCGGCAGGATCGACACGCGGGTCGACGCAACCAATGACCACGGTTTTCATGGAAGGCATCATTTTCAGTTCGGCATTGAAACCCTCGGTGGCGAAGGCATCGTTGCGTTGCATCAGGTCATCGATAACGCTCATAACAGATTCTTCCTATAGCTGATAATTAATTAGCGAAGCCGTCTCTGAACCGAGGACGCCTTCGTCGCTGGAGAAAATTATCGGTTGTTAAAGAACGAGGCGGTATTTTCGAAAATGACAAGTTTGGTATCGTTTACGTCATTCGATTCGCGCTGAAGACCACTGACTCGCGAGCGCTCCTGTGGGAGACACGCTACCGCCCCTCCGTCGCCGGACGCTGCCAAAAGGCTCAGCCGACATTGCTTCGCACACCCATCGACCACATTTCCTAAAGAAAGGGATCCGTGCAGTTAGCGACAGAATTTGCTGGCTGGCGCAGAGACTAGACGGGGCGGCTGGGCCGGCCAATGTCGAACCATCCCAATGCTTTATCCATTCGTTCGAACCGCTTGCGATGACGTGTTCTTGCGAACTGTTCCCTGCGATCCGTTCGGTATAAAGCTGTGCCTGATGCTCCTTTTCCGTCGGCGGTGCAGCAGCCCTCAACGCCGACTGGCGAACCTGATCCCTGTGAGAGATACGTCGTAAAGGATCTCAGGCCCCGAGGCCCCTGTAGTGAACGCCACGGGACAGGTCATCCACTCGGTACGAGGGCAGCGCATCGCCGATGACCGGCTGTACCAGCGTCTCCTCGACAGCGAATGGATGCGTACAGGTGATGTCCGAAGAATCACCTGTACACCGCAAAAGGCGCTGACGCTGGGATTGTGGTTCTTGCCCCCCCTTCAGACCTGGAAAAGGTCCCTCCGTAATGGATGAAGACAGGAAACCTAAAACCCGAAACGCCAATAATCGTCGGTGCGCGGGACGAAGACGACCGCAAGCCCGCTCCTTAAAAAGAGCTTTCAATGCTGCGTTTCGGAAAAAAGAGTTTCGTAGTCACGCGGGATTGCGACGTGGCAGGCCCGGCAGTCAACACTAACGATCAGGATTACATTGAAGGTTCGTTGCACCAGGCCTGTCGACACGACCTGGCTTTAATACTGTCATGAGTCTTCCAGAATAAATTGAAGTTGCTTCAAAGGACCCAGTGGCGTCAGCTCAAACTTCATTAACCCTGCCTTGCCCAAAGGGAGTGCCTCAAGTAATTCATGTGCCTCTTCCACTGAATCCACATCCATCACGAAGACCGGCCCGCGTCTGTCTTGCAAGGCATACCACTGATCGATCTTTCCTTGAAGGTAAAGCCGCACGGTAGCGGTGACTTCCTCAGGCATGATTGCCTTGAGCTGATCGAGGTCCGGCGGGCTCACAAACTGACCGATCGCCAGAACGCGAGTGGTTGGCACAGGCTTCAAATAGGCCGTATTGCTATCGATACTCATACAGTCTCCGCAACAGCTAGTTGGCATTAGGTACTAGTTGGCACCCGGCATGAATCGATCACGCTTCTCCTGGACAAACTGCTGCACTGTCATCGGTGGTAAACCGGTGATGTCCTGAATAAGTGAGTCATGTCCGGCAAAAATACCGTTCTGATAGTCTTGGTACACCGCGCTTACATGCTGTATGAAATGCTCCGGTAATCCCAACCCGCTCAGGCGCTGCTCAAAACCTTCAATGCTCTCGGGCACATAGCGAATCTCCCGGCCCAGCGCCTCGCCAACGGCCGCTGCGATCTGCTGGTGGTTCATTTCCTTTGCACCGAAAAGCGGGTAAACCTTGCCGGCATGCCTGGTGGGCTCACGCAAGATGGCCGCAATCAGCCGACCTTGATCCTCGGCGGCAATCGGCGCATGACGCCCTTCCCCTGCGGGTACTTGAAGAATGCCGTGTTGCGCAATCAAAGGCAGTTGAAAGCCATAGAGCAACCATTCCATAAAGAATGTTGGTCGCAGATGGGTCGTCGGGATACCGGACCAGTTGAACACCTGCTCCGAAAACCAGTGGTCTCGAGCCGCATGACTGGCGGCATCGCGGCGCGCAGATATCTGAGACATATTCACGATGGCCTGCACGCCCGACTCACGTGCGGCTTCGGCAAAGAAGGCCGTCGCATTCAGAATGCCTGGCTGCATGATCGGGTAAACGAAATAGGCCGCGTGAACGCCCTGCATCGCGCTCCGGACACTGTGGAAATCCACCAGGTCACCCAATGCCACGTCCACGCCACGTTCCCTCAGTTTTTGCGCGCGGGCATCGTCGCTGCGCACAAAGGCCCTGACTCGAACACCTTTATCCAGCAGATGATCGATCGCATACCCGCCTGTAGCGCCCGTGGCCCCTGTCACCAGAATCAGGTGATCACTATTCATGTATTCAATCTCCATCGGTTTGTACATTTTCTGATGGGGCGTCAATGTGCATGCATGACTGGTTTCGCAACTCGGCAGCGCTGGCATGCAACCGACGGGACGGAAATCGCCTGACGAGTGTGTGTCTACAGACTAAGATTTCCCCGTTGTCTGCTGATGTGGGCTTGAGGCTAGACGCCTTGAGAGAGCCGATCAATGTCGAAAAATCCGCGTTCTGTGACAAATCGTCCTCGCAGGGGCTCAGCATGAATTCAGACCACTGGCTCAACTACCTCACCGCTGAAGGAATCATCATTTCTCAGAGTTTTCTCAAAGGTGACTGGGGTGTGGAGATGGAAAGTGCTCAAGGCACGTATTTCCACTTCGTCGCTCAGGGAAGCGCACTTTTCGCGACTGATGGCGGCGAGGAAATCTGTCTTGGCG
>Ga0308163_10001150_pt1 | contig 32012 bp, 28 predicted proteins | sample PhyTR1_FD_201037 | JGI IMG/M metagenome (GOLD analysis project Ga0308163, IMG submission 201037) | Phyllosphere microbial communities from UC Gill Tract Community Farm, Albany, California, United States - DLSLT.R1 | ecosystem: Host-associated > Plants > Phyllosphere > Unclassified | place: USA... | reverse complement strand
CATTGATCACTACAGCATTATCGAGTATCCCGTGAAGGTAAGAACCCCAGCACTTCCCGGAAACATAATATCCGTCAGTCTGCCCGTCAGCCAGTCTGGCTGTAGAGTTAGCTGCACCTTCGGTAGCAATTGATAAATTGAGGTGTTCCTTAAGACCAGATAATTTGGTTTCGCCCATATGGATTTCATATCCTTTGCATTGCTCCGGATAATCCCTGTAAGTGAAAGTGCATTGACGTGTGGTTTTGTCTGCAAGCAGCACTGTTTGTACGGGTAAAATACCCAGACCTGCGAGCTCTCCCATTGACGATTCTACCTGCAGGGGATCTGAGATCATTTCTCCCATCATCTGATAACCTCCGCAAATGCCAACGACGGTTTTGCCGGCTTTATGCGAATTGACAATGGCAGCAGCCAGTCCGTTATTTTTTAGTTCGATGAGGTCCCCTATTGTGTTTTTGCTTCCCGGCAGGATGATAATATCAGCCTCAGCAATTCCGTTTTCAGTATCTGTATAATATAAATTTAATCTCTGATCTTTATCAAGACGGTCAAAATCCGTGAAATTAGACATTCTGCCCAGCAGTACTACTGCAATGTTCACCTTACCCTTTACTGCATTTCTCCGCTTTTGCTGCAGTGCTACGGCATCTTCCTCTTCAATATGGATATCCCTGAAATAAGGGAGTATCCCAATTACAGGCAGCCCGCAAAGATCCTCGATAATCTTCTTCCCTTCCAGGAATAGGTTGGCATCGCCGCGAAACTTATTGATAATTATACCTTTGATACAGGCTTTTTCTTCCGGCTCCAATAATTGCATGGTGCCATAGAGACTGGCAAATATGCCACCCCTGTCAATATCAGTAATGAGGTAAGTTGCTGCACCTGCGGCAATCGCCATACGCATATTGGTGATGTCTCTTGCTTTGAGATTGAGTTCTGAGATGCTCCCTGCGCCTTCCATCACTATAGGATGATATCGCGAGGCGAGTCTTGCATAGGCCAGCTTAACCTCTTCAAACAAAGCACTGCGGTCGCCCGACATAAAATATTCCTTAGCAGTCTGGTTGCCGATGGATTTACCGTTCAGGATCACCTGCGAAGTTTTATCTGTAGTAGGTTTAAGCAATACAGGATTCATATCTGTATGACATGGGATGCCCGCAGCTTCGGCTTGTACAGCCTGTGCGCGACCGATTTCAAGTCCTTCGGGCGTAGCATAACTGTTGAGCGACATATTTTGCGCTTTGAAAGGCGCGGGCGCATAACCATCCTGCTTAAATATCCGGCAAAATCCCGCTGTAATCACACTTTTCCCTACATCAGATGATGTTCCTACGAACATGACAGGCCTGAGTTTATGTTGCATTTCCATCAACTGCAATTGTACACTTTTATCCCGCAGCTTACAAGGGCATATTCAATTCTATAGAAAAAATTATTTACAGGGAAGCGGGAAACGAAAGACCATGACCATCCTGGCGAAACAGTCTTTCCGGCAGTATTCATAGAAGCTGATAGAGATGAAATTAATAATGGGGATCGTACTGATAAACAATATTGTAGGGAACATTTTTCAGGTTAGCGGCCAGCTTGCCAACTGGTAAATCTTCGGTCTCCGGGGTAGCTTCACATACAGAATATATTTTCCCACGGTACCAGATTGGTTCTCCAACAGGTTTGCTGAACGCTACGGCCATGGTGATATGCGTAGGATATAACAAGGCTATCATTGGCAGATTGTAAATCTCTTTTACCAGATAAAAGAAAAGTGCTGCCCGGTCATCACAGTCACTGTAAGTGGAGGACAGGGTTTCTTCGGGAGACATCCGCTTCTCCTTGCCGAAATTCTCCTGATCATTTTCATAGAGAAAAGCGTAGCGTGTAAAGCGCATCAGATAGTCTACCCCTTTCTTCTGATCCATCTTGCCGGTGTTTTTTTTCAGTAATGGGATAAGCGAACTATAGGTTTCTTTGCTGAGGGGAATATTAAAATAGGTTTCAAAGTCGACCCCCGGATAATTGGCAAAAATAGTTTTAACTGCAGTGTTGAGCCTGATATTAAAATGATACTCTTTATGCTCATATGTAAAGTTCAGCTTTCGCTCAGTGTAGTTTTCAGGGCTAACATCCGGCATGCGGGTAACTTTATAGGAAAAAGCATTTCTGGCTTCAGGTATATCAATTTGTACCGGCACAGGAGGATCCTCGTTCAGGTTAGCCTGAGCGTAATCGTGATAGTTGAGGCACATATACTTCCTGTTATCCACATCAAAAAAGGGAATATCAGAAATATCTTCATCGTTATAAACATAGAAGATCATTCTGTGTCCGGAGAGTGCCAGCCTGGCATCATAGCCTGATTTGGCAAGGATAAACCACTTATACAGCGTATAATTGCCATAGTTATTTTCTTTCGGACAAAGCTGCTGGGCCACTTTGCGGATCAGCTGGTAATACAGCCAGTCGTTCAACTGGTATTTTGCTTTATAGGCCAGAAGGGAATCCAGAACCGGCTTGTAATTTGCAGTATTCAGCTTTGTAAATTCCTTTTTCAGCTCTGCAGGAGAAGGATCTTTGCTAAGCTCTGCGGATAATGTGCCATCTGTCACTAAATTGAAGTTGTGACCATAAAAGTCGACAGGCAATTTCTTCTCCTGAGCCTTTACCTGCGGAAAACAAGTACAGAGCAGCAATACGAAAAATAAAACCTTCAACCTGTTCATGATCATTAATCTGGTATATTCAATATACGAAATTCTGCTGATATGCAGATGATTAAACTATCAAATTATATGAGTGACAATACTGTTACCCTACAAGATCAGTAGATTAATTAAGAATCCCTTATCTTCGTACTAATTATAGAGTTAAAAACAATTAAAAATTAAAATATGTTAAGGACGTTCTCACTGTTTAGTGTGCTTGCTCTGCTATCCTGCGGAGCTATAGCCGATCCTGTTCTCCAGAATGGCACCTGGCGTGCTTCTCTGCGGAGAGAAGACGGAAATCATATCATCTTTAATCTGGATGTTCAGCAACAAAAAGGAAAGACCACACTATATGTGGTGAACGGGCTGGAAAAGATGCTCGTAAAGGATGTAACTACTGTTAAGGATTCGATGTTTATTGACATGCCGGTCTTTGAATCTTCATTTAAGCTAAAGATTATATCAAAAGATAGTATTTCCGGAACCTGGATAAAAAGGGGTTCGCTCAAAGATTTGCAGATGCCTTTTACTGCTACCGCAAAACAGCAATACCGATTTGCAGCAGTAAATGGAAATGCAACACAGAATGTGGATGGGAAATGGAAGATTGATTTTCAGAACGGCCATGAGCCGGCTATTGGTAATTTTTCCCAAAAAGGAAATGTAGTCACCGGATCGATACTTACCACCTCCGGAGATTATCGTTTTCTGTCTGGTACTGTAACGGGAGATCTTTTACAACTCTCTACTTTTGATGGTGTACATGCCATGCTTTTTACCGCTAAGGTGAAAGATAAAGAACTGACTGATGCCAAAATGTTCAGCAGTAAAGCACCTGTTCAGGAATGGTCCGCATTGAAAGATCCAGGTGTTCTCCTTCCTTCTGAGACTTTAACTAAACTTAAAGATGGCGAAGATGGCACACTCGATTTCAGCTTTGTTGATCTCGATGGAAAACAGGTATCTATTAAAGATGACCGTTTCAAAGGCAAAGTTGTAGTGATCCAGCTGATGGGTTCATGGTGCCCCAACTGCATGGATGAAACTGCTTTCATGAGTGCCTACTATGATAAAAATAAACAACGCGGCGTTGAGATGATTGGCCTGGCATATGAATATACTACTGATATGGCAAGGTCTAAAGCCAGCCTGAGCAAATTTAAAAAACGATTTGACGTACATTATCCCCTGCTGATAACTCCTGTTACCGTTTCTGACCCGCAGCGTACCGAAAAAACCTTACCTCAGCTGAGCAGCATCAAAGTTTTCCCTACAACACTGATTCTGGACAGAAGTGGCAAAGTAGCTGAAATCACTACAGACTTCTTCGGACCTGGTACCGGGGAATATTACACGAAGTTTAAAGAAGAGTTTGAACGGAAAATGAATAAACTGCTGAAGAACCAGATTTAATTTATTACCCTTTCTATAAAAACAAACCCCGCTTAAGCAATCTGCCTGAGCGGGGTTTATATTTGGAAGACCTGCATGGCAAATCTCTTTGTATGTTTAAATAGCTTGTGCTACAGCAACTTTTAATTGTTTTCTGGTAGAAGCGGTCAGTTCGCGTTTAGCTAGTGCATGGCATTCATAAATTGCATCGCTGAACATCATCTGCTCCGGCGGAGTCTTTTGTGTAGATGCAGAAGGACCTCTCAATGCGCCAACCAGGCCTAATTCCCTTGCTACATAAACGTATCTGATTGCATCAATCACCACCCCTGCTGAGTTTGGTGAATCCTGTACAGAAAGCTGTGCATCAAATACAACTGGTGCTCCCATAAACCCTTCCAGTTCCAGACGGAAGTTTGCCACTTTATTATCACCATAAAAAGCGATGTATTCTGAGGGACCTGCATGTAAGAAACTATCTTCGGTAGAGATGCCTCTGATATCGTTCTGCGCCCTGATTACATTTTCTTTGGAGATCTTTTTTGATTTCAAACGGTTTTTATCTTCCATATTCAGGAAATCTGTATTTCCGCCTACATTCCGCTGAATGTGTGCTTTTACATGATGACCTCTTTCAAAAGCAAGTTCCTGCAGCATTTGCGATACAATGCTTGCACCGAACTGGCTGCGCATATCATCACCAATGATCGGGATACCCGCATCAATAAACCTTTGCTCCCAGACAGGATCTGAAGCGATAAACACCGGGATACAGTTTACCAGGGAGATTCCCAGTTCCAGACAGATCTCAGCATAAAATTCTGTTGCCTGCTGTGACCCAACCGGAAGGTAGTTGATCAGTACCTCTACCTCATGCTCACGTAATTGGGCAATGATTTCTTCGCGTAATGCATGTACCTGGTTTTTATCATAAGACACACCGTCTTTCAGGATATCAGTGTTTTTAAGTTCATCCTTAATAACAAACCTGCTGGCTTCCGGATAGGCAGACATTTGCGGTGATACACCATCGATAACGGGCGACCTGTAGATGGGTGCTTCTGACTCTACATCAGCATATAATACCATAGTACAGTTTGGTTTAGCAAAAATTGCATCCTTTAATGCTGTGCCTATTTTTCTGTCATCCACATCAAATCCACATACAAATTCAATATTTGCTGCTTTGTACCCACCGATATCATCAGCCATTAAACCTGATACTTTATCACTAAATTTTGTATAATATTCTACACCCTGAACGAGCGAGCTTGCGCAATTGCCTACGCCTAAAATTGCAACTCTGATTTTTTTTTCCTGGTTTTGCATTATCGAAATTGGTTGTTCATAATTGTAAGACGGAGCTCTTAAAGACAGAATCCGTCCATCCCTATCCTCACAAAAATAGAAATCAGATTACAATTTCCATCATCGTTGTTAACAATATCGGTAAAATCAGCGCGCGTAAGATTAAATTTTACATTCTGACAACTTTAACTTCATAGTCAGAACGTATAGAATTCAGGGTATTGACTTGAAATTAGATTGCTTAATCAATTTCGCAATAATAAGGGCAAAAAAACTGTAAAGGTTCAGCATTTACTGTCAAATTTCATTACAAATCAAGTAATTACCGTTAAATGATAGTCAAAAACAATAAAAATTAGGTAGCTAAATTGATTTAATATTGAACAGGAGGTGTTTGTAATTCGCCGGGCTTTAAAAAACAAACCCTTGCCATAATTATTTGTTATGCTTGATGATAACCGCTACATGATACAAACTGCAGCATAGTATGACTTTAGATTTGGAAGATACAATGCAGCATCATAGCGGATCAAAGCAAAACCTAACAAATGAAAAATTATAAAGATCAACAGACTATCATACCCTACCTGATGCTGGTTAACGCATTGGAGTTTATAGAATTTATACAAACTGTATTTAGTGCTGAAGTGCTCCTGATCAATATGGCAGAAGATAACAGGACTGTCCTCAATGCCGAGATCAGGATTGGCCATACCGTGATATTGCTGTCTGAAGCTAAAGATAAATACGGAAAAGCTGTTGGAAATCTGTTTATCTATGTTGGAGATGCCGATGAAGCTTTCAACAGAGCTATCTTTCATGGGGCTTCCGTAGTGACGGATGTTACTGATATGGATTATGGCAGGAGCGGCGGGGTTGAAGATCCATTTGGTAACACCTGGTGGCTGACTACTGCGTAATGACCTGAAGAGCTATTCAGGATCACTTAAAAACAAGCACTGCCTCATTGATGCTGCCGGGCGCTTACATGCAGCCGAAGACATCAAATGAGACAGTGCTTGTTTTTATAAGAAATATTTTAAAGACAAACCGGCGTATCCGTTTCTCTTGGGAGAAGGATTAAAGTAAGCCGGCTGCCCGCCACTCACACCTATAGCGTTTAATGAAAGTATAGAACTATAAGATTCATTCAGGATATTATCTACTCCTCCGTATATGTTCATTTCAAAGGATTTATTCAATTGCTTCTTATAGCCCAGTTTGGCACCTGCAACACCGTAAGAGGGATTATAATCTGTGTTCCGGTCGTTTAGAGGCATCTTATCATTGTAGTAGTAGTTCAGGTTTACATACAGGCCGAACTGCGTTTCCAGATCCAGACCGGCGCTTAAAACCCATGGCGCTACGCCGGTTAGTTTATTCCCGTTGTAGCTTGCAGTCACCTGATTGGCAGCGTTCAGCGTTTGGTAATCCCTGAATTTAAAATCTGAATAGGTTAGGGCTACAAATGGTCTCAGACTCGCGATTATGTTCTTATCTTCAGGTTTTAGTGCCTGCCAGGATAAGGCAAGTTCAGCTCCGTTGTGCGAGGTTTTACCAGCATTGTTATAGATGGTTATTCCCTGCTGAACCGACTGGGCAATCAGCTCCCCTTTCATATCCATTTTGAAGAGGGCAAGGTCGTAACTGAATCTGGAATGAAACAGGTTTCCTTTGGCATTGATTTCATAATTCAATGCTTTCTCAGCCTGCAGATTCGGATTGATCGATCCGTCAACATTTTTTACTTCTGAACTTGACGGAGGCGAAAAGCCGGAACTTACACTGGCATGTAAACTTAATGCTTCAGAGAAGTTATGGCTCAGGGCAATACGTGGTGTAGCCTGCGGATTAAAATCTTTGATCCCGCTCTGGGCAGGAAGCAGATAATTTGACACGTCGTATTTAAGGCTGTTATAGCTTAGTCCCAGTGTAAGCAGTGTACGGCTTCCAAGTTTGGTTTCCGACTGGTAAAACAAAGAGTACTGCGTATTACGGTAGTCGATATTCGCTGTCAGAGCACCTTCTTTACCCTGATTGTTTACATACTGCGTGCCTTTTGTGAGTCCCTGATTGAATTCTGTCCCTACAATAAACCTGGTAGGCAATACATCAAATCCCGCGTCGTAGGTAAAACTTGTCCTTCCGCCATAACTCTGGTAGAAATTGCGGAGGTAGGCATAGGGAAGCGGATGGTTCAGGTCGTAAGAATAAGTAAATACGCTGGTACTGTTAGAAAACCGGTCGTTAAACTTATATAGCTGTCCCAGCCCTACCCTTGTCCAGGTTTGGTAACGCCCCGCCTGTTTATCCAGGTTGCTGGCGTTGGCCTGTTCCGGATCAGCAGCTACCTGACTGGCCGTTAATGATCCGGGAATCTGCGAATACTGTGTTGTTCTGTTCAGCAGCAGGGTAATTATACGCTTATTGCTGGGGAAAAGCTGGAAGTTACCGGACAGGAACCTTCTCATGTCGTTACTGTGCTGACGGTAACCATCATATTCCTGCCATCCGTAAGATACGTAGCTATTGATCTGGTCGCCACCACTCCGGAACGTAGCAGCAAGTTTATGCAGGCCATAACTGCCGGCCAGGGCCGATGCCTCAAAACTCTGTTCCCCATATGGAGAACGCTGCAACTGGAAATTGATCACCCCGCCTGTACCCGCACCGTAAATACTGGAAGCGGGCCCTTTGATGACTTCGGCCCTGCCGATACTGTTTACATCCAGCGCCTCGATACGTGTGGTACCATCGGCTTCCGTAACCGGGATATCGTTGAGATATACTTTGATATTCCTCAGTCCGAAGGAAGAACGTACGCCATTGCCCCTTATTGAAATCCTGGCTTCGGAAAGTGTACTCTGATCCATTCTCACACCAGGAACTGAATTCAACGCCTGCTGGAATGACATACCGCTCCCTCGGTTGATATCTTTACTTGTGATCAGGGCTATAGCACCGGCAGTTTCCTTTTTGCTGCGGTTCCCTGCAAAACCAGTAACGCGTACCTCGTTGAGGTTTGATTCATCTGCGTCGAGCTGGATATTGAGGGTACCTTCCTTTGCAGTATAGTTCAGTTCCTGGGTTTTGAAACCTACAAGTACAAATCTGATGATTTGATCAGCACCGGAATGCTGGAAAGAGAAATGACCGTACTGGTCAGATTCTGCGAGCAGCTGATCTTTTGAGTTTTTAATGCTGACACCGGCAAGCGCCTGTTTAGTCTGTGAGTCGTATATGCTGCCTGTAACAGCTTTGTCCTGCGCCTGTACACCTCTGGAAAGTATAGCGAAAGCAGCAAGCATAATGATGTATCTGATGATGTTCATTAGAAATTGCGAAATAAAAGTCCATAAAAAAACCACCGGTATCAAAAGATACCGGTGTTATACAATAGGGATTTTATGCGCGTGGAGGCTGAAAGATATCAGCAGCAAACTGAGGCAGGCGAAAGGGTATTTCACTCTGGTATTCCATTGCAATATCAACTGCATACGGGGAAAATGAAAGTTTCTCCACTACCACTCCCAGCTGGAATAACGACCGCTGATTTTCGCGGTCCCTGTTTTTTTCTTTTTGTTCCGCCTGTTTTAACTTCCGCATCAGGTAACACTTACCATTACAGCGCAGCTGAGGTTTATCGCGGTTGATACACAGTTCGGAGATAATATAATTTTCGTTCAGTTCAAAACCTGCATATACCAACAGCTGACTAAAGTTAGCAGCAAGTGTAGTAAAGATCAGTATATGCGCAAGTATGCTTTTGAACATTTTGCAAATATATAAAAACTAAGCGCTAACCGACCGGTCTAAATGAACATATCCACCATCCACATAAACCAGCTGACCAGTAGTATGGCTTGATTTAGGTGACAACAGGAACAATACCGCGTTGGCAATCTCCTCAGCGGTGGTCATCCGGTTTTCCAAAGGAATTTTGGCCAGTGTAGCTGCCAGCTTTTCTTCAGGGTTCGGCAGCGAATTGATCCAGGTTTCATACAATGGTGTATAACATTCCGCTACAATTACAGCGTTTACACGGATACTGTAAGGCAGTAACTCAACGGCCCACTCCCTCGTAAGTGCATTTCGTGCACCATTGGAGGCAGCATAGGCTGATGTGCCGCCCTGACCGGTTTCGGCCACCTTAGATCCGATGTTTACAATTGCACCCCCGCTCTTTTTTAACCAGGGCAGGCATTCCTGAGCCATCATGTAATAGTGGATTACATTTTTATGGAGACTGCTTACAAAAGCATCATAACTTCCGTTCTCCAGTCCCACGCCGTCGTTTACACCGGCATTATTTACCAGTCCATCAATTCTTCCGAACTTTTCGATAATCTGACTAACAGTAGCCCCAGCTTGCTTTGGATCAGTCAGTTCAGCAAGCACCTGAAAGGCCTCCTGCCCCTGAGCGGCAAGATCATTCAGCAATCTGCTGTTATCTTCCTCGTTCCGGCCAACAATTACCGGGATGGCCCCTTCATTCGCCAGCTGACGAACAATGCCTGCGCCGATGCCTTTTGCACCACCGGTTACGACTACTATTTTATCTTTTAACTGCAAGTCCATGTTATCCCTGTTTTACATAGGCCTTAAGCTCCTGTCTCGCAGCTCCAAGTCCGTCAATTCCCAATTCTACCACATCACCTTCTTTTAAGTAGACCGGCGGATTGAAGCCCAGGCCTACTCCCGCAGGTGTACCTGTAGAAATTACATCACCCGGAAGCAATGTCATGAACTGGCTCAGGTAGGAAACCACCGTAGGCACATCAAATATAAAATCAGATGTATTTCCATCCTGCATCATGCTGCCATTTACGCTTAGCCAGAGGCGAAGGTTGTTGACATCCCCAAGTTCATCAGGTGTTGCAAGGAAGGGGCCCATTGGTGCGAACGTATCACAGCCCTTACCTTTATCCCATGTACCACCTTTTTCAAGCTGAAACTCACGCTCAGATACATCATTGTGTAAAGTATAACCTGCAACATAGTCCAGCGCATCAGCTACATCCACATAAGATGCTTTTTTACCGATCACTACGGCCAGTTCTACTTCCCAGTCCGTCTTCACAGAATTTTTAGGGATAATGATCGGATCATTAGGACCTACCAGTGAAGTAGTGGATTTCATAAATATAATAGGCTCTGCAGGAATCTGCGCATTGGTTTCTTTTGCATGGTTCGCATAGTTTAGCCCAATACAAACAATTTTAGAGGGACGGGCAATGGGTGATCCCAAACGGGCAGCTGCAGGAACTTCGATCAGCGCTCCTTCATTTGCTTTTACAAACTCAGCAAGTCTTTCCAGTCCGTTGTTCTCAAAAAATTCTTCATTGTAATCTCCGCCAAAGGCAGAAGTATCATATTGCACATCATTGATGATCACACCAGTTTTTTCTTTACCGGCTTCACCCCATCTTATTAGCTTCATATCAGTATTTAGTTATTAAGTTTTATAAATCCTCCGTCAATCGGATAGTCATTTCCAGTTACAAATCCGGCTTCCTCAGCGCAGAGGTACAATGCCAGTGCAGCTACCTCATCCGGTCTGCCCATTCTTCCAACAGGCTGGCTTTTAGACAGTTTTGCGAAGATTTCTTCTTCCTGTCCTGCATAATTTTTTGCTATAAAGCCATCTACGAAAGGTGTATGTACCCTTGCAGGTGAAATACTGTTACAGCGAATGCCATCTGCCATATAATCCCTGGCAACAGACATCGTCATCGCAAAAATTGCTCCCTTGCTCATCGAATAGGCAAACCTGTCGGTAATTCCAACAACGGCAGCTATTGACGCCATGTTCAGGATCGCTGCACTTTTACTTTTTTTCAATAACGGTATTCCGGCGAATAAGGTATTGTATGCACCTTTTACATTCACGTCGAACACCTTGGTAAAGTCTTCTTCGCTGGTGGTATCAGCTTTTCCGATGTGGGCAATACCGGCATTATTTACGAGGATATCCAGTTTACCGATCTGGTTAAAGACCTTCAGTACTTCCTGCTGGTTGCTTACATCGCAGCCATATGCAAAAGCTGCGCCTTCTTTTTCCTTAATTTCATTCACTGTTTCCTCTGCCGCTGCTGCATTGAGTTCAATGATATGTACCTGTGCACCCTGTGCGGCGAACAATACAGAAATAGCTTTACCAATGCCGCTTCCGCCGCCGGTTACAATGGCTGTTTTTCCTTCTAAACTAAACATATATTCAAATTAATGATCTATCAAATTATAAAGAAACTCCTCTTTTCCAGGGGATAAAATCATCCTGTCCCAATTCTACTGCCTTAGGTTTGATATTGCCGCTGGCCACCTCTATTACATAGCGGAGCAGGCGTTCTCCTGCTTCTTCGATGCTTTCCCTGCCTTCAATGATTGTTCCACAGTTGATATCGATGATATCAGGCATTCTATTGTATAATGCTGTGTTTGTAGAGATTTTGATCACGGGAGCAACAGGATTTCCTGTTGGTGTGCCAAGGCCGGTGGTAAACAAAACGATATTTGCACCGGACGCCACCTCTGCAGTAGTACTTTCCACATCGCTTCCCGGCGTGCAGAGCAGGTTTAATCCCGGCTTGCTTACCTTATCAGGATAATCCAATACCGCTGTTACGGGAGAATTGCCGCCTTTTTTTGCTGCACCTGCCGATTTGATCGCATCTGTGATCAGGCCGTCCTTAATATTACCAGGGGATGGATTGGCATAAAAACCAGAACCCGTAGCCTCTGCTAATGCATTGTATGTGGTCATCAATCCCATAAAGCGCTCTGCTGTTGCGACATCCGTACAGCGGTCGCTCAGTTCCTGTTCAACCCCGCAGAGCTCCGGGAATTCTGCAAGAATAACACTCCCGCCCATGGTAACCATGATATCTGAAAGATGACCAAGTGCAGGGTTCGCAGAGATACCCGAGAATCCGTCAGATCCGCCACATTCAAGTCCGATACATAATTTAGATAAGGGTGCCGGGCTCCTTTGCTGGCGGTTAGCCTGCATCAATCCAGCGAAAGTTTGTTTCAGTGCTTCTTCCAGCAATTTGCTTTCCGTACCCAGCTTCTGCTGTTCCAGAATTACAAGGGGCTTCTTAAAGTTCGGGTCACGTTTATTGATCTCATCCTGTAAAATACTTGCCTGCGCATGCTGGCAACCTAAGCTCAGCACTGTCGCACCAGCCACATTCGGGTGGGTAATATATCCGGCCAGTAATCCGCACAGCGTATCAGAGTCCATTCTTGTGCCTCCGCAACCCATATCGTGGTTCAGGAATTTGATTCCATCGATATTAGGGAACAACTGGTTCGTCTGACTCACTACTGCCGAACGCTGCAGGTCTGCATTCAAAATATCTTCAACCGATTTCCCGGTCTGGTACAGGGCAATTAACCCATCTACCTCATTTTCATAACTCTTTGGTTTTTTAAAACCAAGTTTACCGATCAGCGCTTCTTTCAGCACTTCTACATTGCGGTTCTCGCAAAATACCAATGGGATCACGATCCAGTAATTGGCCGTTCCTACGCTGCCGTCCTCACGGTGAAAACCCATAAAGGTCTGGTCCGCAAAAGCAGAAACGTCTGGCTGCTGCCATTGAGTTTTTCTTTCTCCCAGGGCATAATCTTCTGCGGCATGTACTACATTATCTACTGTAATCGCAGAGCCAAGGGGGATGTTTTCACTTGCTTTACCCACCAGTACCCCATACATATGGATCTGGTTGCCCGGAGCGAGGGCTGTAAGCGTAAACTTGTGTTTTGCCGAAACTGCGGTCAGCAGGTCAAAACTCTGCCCGTTAAAATTAATCCTGGTTCCTGCCGGCAGGTCTACCAGGGCCACCAGCACATTATCCAGTGGATGTATTTGTATATACGACGTTATTTGTGTTGCCGACATAGGTTTAAAGTTCAAAAATTTTATTCATTAACATCCATTTCTCTCCGGGTTTTGCTCCCGGTAAAGCCTGCTGATATTTCCACATCAGCGTTTCCCATTCCTGTACTTTTTCATTTCCAGTATCCATTGCGGTTTTCTTTTCAAAGCTGAAACTTGCGTTTACATCCATGATCATAAAAAGCCGGTTGGACAACCGGTAAATCTCCATCTCCTCTATTCCGGCTTCTTTGATGCTGATATAGATTTCGGGCCATATCTGCTGATGTAATCTTTCGTAATCTGCGATCAGTTCCGGATCGTCAATGAGATCAAGTGTTAGACAATATCTGTTCATAACCTGTAAATTTAGATGTGGTGTATATTCAGTTACCCAAAGGAAGGCAATTTTGTCAGGATTTTTTTTATCATTTGAACAAAAGATTAAATGATTTTGGCATATTTACCTGTAATCTGTTACCAATTATAACAAAAGAAATGAAGCCCCAGCTTTTAAAAGTATCTACCACCCCTGTCAATTCGTTCAGTGCCCGCCAGGATAATGTGCCCTATATCAATAACCGCTGGCATTACCACAACGAAGTGGAACTCATTCATTTTAAAAAAGGTAACGGTACCCAGTTTATTGGCGACAGCATCAAACGTTTCCGTTCGGGTGACCTGATCCTGATTGGTGCCAACCTGCCCCATTACTGGCGTTTTGACGATATTTATTTTGATGAAAATGTGGATACGGCAGCCGATGTGAGGGTGATCCATTTTAATGAGAACTTCTGGGGGGATACATTTCTGAACCTGCCCGAAAATACACAGATGAAACTTACCCTCGAGAAAGCCAAGCGGGGCATTCAGATCGGCGGACAAATCAGACACGATATTGGAGACTTACTGGAGCAGCTACTCAAAGCTGAAGGAACTAAAAAAATTATTCTGCTGATGGAGGCATTGACAGCCATCGGAAACTGCAGCCAGAACAAACTGCTTTCGTCAATGGGATTCAGGCACAATTTTGAAGAAACAGAAAACGACAGGATCCATGCGATATATGAGTTTTCGCTGGCTAATTTTAAACGGAAGATCCAGACTGAAGAAGTAGCGGAGATAGCCCATGTGAGCATCAATTACTTTTGCCGCTACTTTAAATCAAGAACCAGAAAGACCTATTCTCAGTTCATCAATGAAATAAGAATAGGTCATGCCTGTAAATTGCTGATCGAAAACAAGATCAATGTGAAGCAGATCTGTTATGAAAGCGGCTTTTACAATTTTGCCAGCTTTCATAAGTACTTTAAATCGATCACCGGTAAAAGCCCGATGAATTATCAGAGCGAATTTCACCAGGAAAGAAAAGAATCATCCTCCCTGATGATCTGATACGCTCAATTATTTCATTGCTGATAAAGTAGTTTTCAATGTTGTTACTCCGGCAGCAGTACTTGCCGGGCTCTTGAAAATGGCAGAAGCTGTAGTAGGTTTTCCATAAAAGCTTTTGTTGGCCACGGCATCAATATCCAGTGAAGCACCGTTCAATGAAATCCCTGCGAACAGTCCTTTGCTTCTTGAATAAGAATACACCTCGGCTTCCAGTTTATAATCTGTATTTGCCGTAGAGCTTCTTCCAACCGGGCCAGCTGCTACAGAAACATCTCCGCCAAGCGTAAAACTGCTTTTGTTGATTTCCGTTAAACTTTTGCTATGTCTGAATATCAGGACAAGGTCTACTGACTGAACGCCAATCTGTGCACCAACGCTGCCGCCGGTCATAGTTACAAAGGCAGGGTTACTCCAGCTGCCATCGGCATTTTTAATCATGGCAATACCTTTACCTCTTTTTGCACCTACAACCAATCCTGCATTAATCATTTTAGGTATAATGATGATTCCCTGCGTAACTGCCAGCAGTTCAGACGGAATAGTTTCCTTCATTTTGGCGAAGTCTGACAATACCGTAGTTGCCGATTCAATTTTTTTCTGTTCTTTATCCTGGGCAAAGGCCGAAGCACCCAGGAAAAGTCCCGCGCATAAAAGCAAAACTCCCTTTAAATTCGTAATTTTCATAGTCTGATTTTTTTTGTTCATAAATTTTGAAGCCAGGCTTCTGTTTGCTATAAGAACAAAATAAAAGCCAGAATTGGGCTGAAGCGAAAATTATAGCTAATGTTTACACTTAACAGTTAAACCTATTTTTTCTTCAGCCAATTCCGGCTTTTTCAGCATCCCGGTGGATTACCTCTGATCACCTTTCTGAAAAATATAAGTTGTTGTGGCAATAGTAACAGTTGTAGGATCACTTAGGTTCTGTCCTTTTGTTTCTGTAGCAGAAAATTGGAATACTGGTTTGATTTCCAGTTTCAGGGATTTTGAGAATGACTTTTTCATGATGTATGGTTTATTGGTTTACATCAATTTTAAGTCTGTCTCAAGTTATTATAAAAGATATTACGCGAACGCCAATAATGTAAAGGTAAATGAGCATATTATCCCTTATATTTGAATATATGATTCCTACAAAAAACAGTAAAGCCGGCAGATTTTACCTTACCCATTTGCTGGTATGGATACTGTTTATCCTTTATGAGTCATTGATTACCATTATCATATCCGGTAAATTCTGGACACTATTAGATTATTTTAATGCGTACTTCATTAACATAGCTTTATTTTATATTAATGCGCATTATGTGCTGCCCAACTGGAATAAAAAACGCTATTACCTCACTGTCTTCCTGGTCGTTGTGGCGATTGTCAGCTCGGCTTTGCTGAAGTATACCTTCTCGGAAATCCTGTTTTACATGAAAGTTACTGCAGTGAGTCCTTTCAGGAACCTTAGTTTGGGGATTGTGAATACGGTTTGGAGATCTATATACTTTATAGGGCTCAGTGTAGGCTATTGGTTTGCACTCAACATTATCATAGAAAGGAAGAAGGTTTATGACCTCGAAAAGAACAAGCTGCGCAGTCAGCTGCAGCAGGAACAGTTGCAAAAAAAACTAGCCGACTCGGAAATTGCTTTCCTGAAGGCACAGATCAACCCGCACTTTCTCTTTAACACGCTCAACTTCCTTTACAATTCGTCGTTAAACAGCGCGCCTCAGTTAGCAGAACCAATATTACTGTTGTCAGATATTATGCGTTATGCCATAACCGATACACCCAAGACAGGTAAAGTTAACCTGGACGACGAAATAGAACAGATCAACACTTTTATCAGTTTAAATCAGTTCAGATTTGACCATAACCTGCAGCTCGCCTTTAATGTTTCTGGCGACACATCGGCCATTGAGATCCTGCCCCTGGTACTGCTGACACCGGTAGAGAATATCTTCAAGTATGGCGATCTTAAGAACACCAGCCATCCTGCGACAATCGATCTGGTAATCCAGGGGAACCGCTTACACCTGACCAGCCGGAACAGAAAATTGAAATCGCGCAAACACATCCCGAGCGGCGGCGTTGGACTTAAAAACCTGAAGTTACGGTTAGATGCTTATTATTCAGATGCCCATCATATTCATGTATCCGAAAGTGATGAGGATTTTATTTTTGAACTTCAAATAACTTTATAAGCTTTATGTATAAATGTTTTATCATTGATGACGAATCACATGCCATCGACACTTTAAAAAAGTATGCAAAAGACAGCGGTCAACTGGAGATTATCGGTTCCTCCCAGAATCCCCTGGAGGCTGTAAAATTTATAAATGAACGCAAAGACATCGCCATAACCTTTTTGGACATAGATATGCCAGAGATCTCGGGACTGGATGTGGCTGACCTGATTTACCAGAATACGGCAATCATTTTTACCACCGGGCATGCCGGATATGCTGTTGAAGGTTTTGAGAAGAACATCTCGGATTTTATGCTCAAACCTATTTCTTTCAGCCGGTTTATGAAATCGCTGACGAAAGTGATTGCCCAGCTGGAGAAGAAAGTACAGGAAGAGGCAAAAAATGACACCTACTTTTTTGTTAACCCCGGCATCAAGGGTAAAATGCTCAAAATCAATTTTAATGACGTAGAATTTATCGAAGGGCTAAACAACTATATCGTTATCCATACCCCTCCGAATAATCATATTATTTACCTCACGATGAAAGAAATTGAATCAGGCCTGCCGCCTGAGACCTTCATACGCATACATAAATCCTACATCGTGAATATCAATAAGGTAACCCTGATGGAAGGGAATAAAATTATGATCAACAAAATGATTTTCCCTATCGGATCCTCCTATAAGGACAAGCTGCTCAAAAAGATCAACAATAATATTATCAAGACCCATCGCTAGTGGTGTAATTAAGAAAGGACTGGTGTTTTCTCATAAAGTGGTAGATCAGGTATTCGTATTCCCTCGGAGTGTTTTCGAATATCCGGTTCACATGCATGTGTACCAGGTTGATCAGTAAGTTGTAACGGGCTTCCCTGCTCCAGTCGCCAAGCTTACTAACCAACGCGTTCAGCATCAGCTGAAAATCACCATAAGCCTTCCGGTTTTTCTGCATCTCCAGGTGCTGCCGGTTTCCCACCAGCTGCTGCTGGAACTTCCTGTATTTCAGGTCGAGTTTACGGATGACTTCCTTATCCCGGTTAAATTCAGCCGACATGTTTTGCAGCGCGCCATACAAAAAATCTGATCGTTCTTTTTTGTCCCTGATAAAACAATGGATGATCTGCAGGGCCGTGTTTACCGCAAAACTCAGCTTAAAAGTAGTATTGAGCTCATTTTTGCGGAACATGGACAGTATGAATTCACTGTTCCTGTAAAAAAATGATTCCACTTCGCTGATGAGCGAAACTGAGTATTTCTCCAGCTCCCTCTGATAGGAGTCGAGCATCACATCAGACACCTTCCCCTCCTTAGCCAATGGCTGCAATTTATGTATCAAATCGGAGAGCAACTCATAGGAAGGCTTGTTGCCGCTATAGAACCGCAGCCGGAGATGATATCCCGGATCAAGATAGCGGATGAAGAACCATTTGAATTCAGGATTATCTTTTTTGTATTTCCGCACCACCGGCAGGATAAAGTTCAAAAGAATCTCATCCGTTAAAGAGTAGTGCGCATAGAGTTTGAGATAAAGCCACTCCTCACCGGGGAGAAAGGAACGTTTCACTTTTAAACGCTGTTTAGGATACTGAACCAGCGGGCCAGCAGGTAAATGATACGATTTTGACTGGTTGATCACGCAGGCAATCAGCTGACTTGCAAAGGGCTGCCCCCGCTGGTCATACAGATCTGCACGCTCAGGAGTAATATACTCAGTGAGGGTAACTGTCTTTTTATTTTTGATACATTTCCTGAACATGGACATGTCATTGGGATCAAGCTGATTGAAAACCAGAAAGTTATCTCCTTCCAGCAATTTAAAATGTGCCGGAATATTTAAATCTTCATTGAATGGACCTTTTGCTGAACTGATTTCCCTGAGCTGCTGCTCATTCAATATGCGTGTGGCGGGGCTCAGTACTGCATCTCCCGTCTGCAGCCGCGGATAGTAATCCATTCCGGGGAAGAGGCCGCTTAGCGATAATGAAAGGTTTGCTTTAACCCCCTGGTACTGCAGGTCGCATAAAAACCTGAACACAGGTATACTGGAAATCTTGTAGTTGTATGCCGATGACAATCGCGGTAAGATATACCTGTTGAGCTTGAGCGACCTGAGCAATACCTGGTTATCTCTCACCGAAATTACCAGGTCGCTCAGTTTTATGGTAAAGCGATCAGGCCTTACCGCATGTGTGAGTACTGGAATTTCATAGGGATAATAATGCCCTCGCTGATTGATATTGGAGGTCCTGTCATTTGGTGAATAAGCAATTTCCGCAAAAAGAAATTCATCATTCACAGCCATCTCCTGTTCACAGATCTTTTTAAGCGCATCTTCCATTGCCGTACCCACTGTACTAAACCTGGCGCTTAGCTCTATACCTGATACGCCACCGACCCCGTCTACCCAGATCTCTTCATCGATATTCCTGAAAAGCACAAAGAGTCCGGGGGGCAATGGCTGACTGCTTTCAGGCAGTTCCTGCAAATCTTCTTCAGTAATTATAATTTTATCTGCGCCCGGGTTCTTCAGGTTGTTCCATTTCCTGAAGATCATTTTCTCTAAGGCTCCCCATTTCGCACTGGCCTCCCCTTCCTGTTTTACCCGCAGTTCATCAATAAAATCATCATTCTGTGCATTAAAGGCTGCGGCCATATTTTCATAACCGATACCTGATCCGGGATCAAGCACAAGCATCAGTGGCACCTCCTGCTGATCATACTTCTGCAGGAAGTCCTTTTTAAACTGGCGCAGAGGATCAGTTTGATGATCGGCCGTTAGCCGGTCCATATGACGGATCAAAGTGATTAGCTTTTCCTGCAGCCGCTTGTCCAATCCACCCTCCACACTGCGCTGGTATAAACTGTAGCTTGAGTTGCCGTCATTTCTCGAAATCAGATAGTCGATATGTGCAATGAGTGTTTTAAGGCCGCAATCACTTCCAGCCACTGCACAGCGCTGATGCTCAGTATTTAAGGATAGCCTGAACGAGCTTAAGTTTTTCAGGTCTATACCGGGATATTTCTGCAGCAACCCGAGGCAGCGCCGGTTAAAAGGATCCCCTGTTACATTCGGGGTCAATTCAGAAACGATTACCTGCCCGCCAAGAAGGCCCTGAAAATAATCTTCTGCTGGTGCATCCTCACCATATTCCATTTTCAGGAATGTTATGATCTCATTTTTTGTACGTCCCTTGCTTATATATTTCAACAGTTTGTTTAAGCCCGGGGTAACTTTGAGCTGTACGATAGCAAATTTGTTTTGCGCAGAATAGGCCTGACTGATAAAACGGAGTTCCCTTGAAGACTGGTAAAGGGAATTATTGGTACAATACCTGAGTTCCTCAAAAGCGCTGGTATCCAGGCTGGCTATGCAATCCAGCAATACTTTAAAATCCGGATGAACAATAAGTTCATCATTGTTGGAAAAATAAAGGCTTCCCCCACTGGTGTCTGACCAGGTTCCGGACGAATACGAAGAGAAAAACCCGTAGGGTAATGCCCTGTAGCACATTCTGTTCAGGTATTTCCAGAGTGTTACACGGACGGAGCCGCTCAGCTGCTCATACTCAAACTCTTTCTTCCTGAGTTCGGTATACAGTGTATGGCTGGCGAAAAACAGGCTTGCCCTGAAAAAGTCGGTCTTCAGGACTGTTTTCAGATACTCTTCATTAAATTTCTGGTAGCTGTACGCCGGGGACCGGACAAGCACAAAGGGATCAATACGTAGTTGACGCATAAATGGTTAATTAAGATCACACAAAAATAATTTTGCAGCAATTTATAACCATTTTTCAAAAGGTTTTTTCTACGCCTGAAATAAAAAAAGTAATGGATTAATATTTAGCAGAAAATATGCGGTAGGCACATCTTCTGCCGCCATCAACAATGTATTCTATCCTTTTGATAGCAACATTTTCTCCGATGACGGTTTGCAGGGTTTTGAATTCCGCACTGCAAATTGCAGGATTAGCATGGGCTGCTGCTCCTATAGGGCAATGATTTTCAATAAAAATGAAGCCTTCTTCATCTTTGATAAACTGAGCCATATACCCCTCTCCTGTGCGTATTGACACAAAAGCACTTAATCTTTTTTCAAGATCTGTGATCCCTTCCAAAGCTTCGATATACCTGCTGGTACCCCTGTCGCCATTGGCATGGATCACCCTGGAAACCGCCTGTTCACCCAGGGTTTCTTTCATAATTTCCATCAGCTTTATGGTCAGTGCCGCATGCGTATCCGGAAAACGGTTCTGCCCCATACTGGTGAGTGACCACAATTGCTGTGGCCTGCCCCTTCCGGTTACGGTTTTGCTGGAGGTAACGATACCCTCTTTTTCTAACCTGAGCATTTGAAAACGTGCCCCCTCTACCGTTACCTGAAACTCAGCAGCAAGTGACGATAAAGACTGAGGGCCGCTGGTTTTCAGCAGCTCTACAGCCCGTTCTCTGAATGGCGCTTTGTGATGATCCGTTTCCATTACATGAATCCCATTTCCAGTTTGGCTTCATCGCTCATCATGTCCCTGTCCCAGGGCGGATCAAAGGTAAGGCGTACTTCCACATCGCCTACTCCCTCAAGTGCTTTCACTTTGGTTTCAACCTCACCCAGGATTTCTCCCGCAGCCGGACAGGCCGGTGCAGTAAGTGTCATATAGATGTGTACACCATTATTTTCCATCATCTGGATCTTGTAGATCAAGCCCAGCTCAAATATATCCACCGGCAATTCGGGGTCATAAATGGTATGCAAGGCTTCTTCTATGCGGTCTCTTAAAGGTAATTCTGACATAATTATCAATTATTTAGCCTGTTCAACAAAACCAGCAGCATACAATTTCATCTGTCCTACCATCGAGAGCAAACCGTTTGAACGGTTGGGCGACAGGTGATTCTGCAAGCCTATGGTGTTAATAAAATACAGATCAGCGTCAACAATTTCCTGCGGGCTGTGTCCGGATAAAACCCTTACCATTAAACTGATCAGCCCTTTAGTAATGATCGCATCACTGTCTGCAGTGAAAAATATCTTACCCTCTTTGTATTCAGGCTGCAGCCAAACGCTCGACTGGCAGCCTTTGATCAGTTTCTCCGGCACTTTATATTGCGGGTCAATTAAAGGAAGCTCTTTACCGATTTCGATGATATTTTCATATTTGTCCATCCAGTCAGAAAAGAGTTCAAACTCCTCAATAATCTCGTCCTGTTTTTCGTTGATCGTCATTCTTTTTATATAAGTATGGCCGCAGCTCTTTTGATGCCTGCAACCAGTAAATCTACCTCGGCGGTAGTATTGTAAAATGCAAAAGATGCACGGCAGGTTCCCGGAATTCCGAAGAAATCCATCACAGGTTCTGTGCAATGGTGTCCTGTACGGATAGCTATACCCTGTTTATCCAGCAATTCGCCCAGATCGTAGGGATGCACACCTTCAATTAAAAAGGAGATCACACTGGCACGTTCTGCAGCTTTACCAATAAACTGTATCCCCGGCACTTCGGCTAAACGCTCCAGAGCATAAGTCAATATTTCATGTTCAGCTTCAGCAATCGCTTCCAGACCTATGCTGTTCACATATTCTATAGCGGCTCCCAACCCGATAGCTCCGGAAATATCTGGTGTACCTGCCTCAAATTTGTAGGGCAGCACATTGTAGATAGTTTTCTCAAAGGTTACCGTTTTGATCATATCACCACCACCCTGGTACGGAGGAAGTTCATTCAGCCATTTTTCTTTACCATATAATACACCGATACCAGTTGGCCCGTATATCTTATGGCCGGAAAAAGCCATAAAATCAACATCCAGTTCCTGTACATCAACCGGCATATGCTGTATCGCCTGCGCGACATCCATCATTACAGGAATATTTTTTGCATGCGCCTGACGGATCATTTCGCGTACAGGGTTGATGGTACCCAATGAGTTGGAAACATAGGTGAAAGATAAAAGTTTAACACTATCATCCAGCAGTTCCGGCAGAAGTTCCAGTTTTAACACACCATCCTGATCCATAGGGATCACCTTTAAGGTAGCCCCGCGTTCTTCACAGATCATCTGCCAGGGTACGATATTGGAGTGATGTTCCAATGCCGAAATCAGGATGCTGTCGCCCTTCTGAAGGAATTTTCTTCCGAATGAAGAAGCAACCAGATTAATGCCATCGGTTGTGCCTTTGGTAAAGATAATCTCATCACTGCTAGCGGCATTGATGAAGGCTGCAACAGTATGACGTGCTTTCTCATATCCCGCTGTAGCCTGCTGGCTCAGCGTATGCACACCACGGTGCACATTACTGTTATAGCGTTCGTAATAATCTTCCAGTACTTTCAGTACCTGTACAGGTTTTTGTGTAGTAGCGGCATTGTCAAAATATACCAGCTTCTTACCCAAAACCTGGGTATCAAGTATAGGGAAATCTTTCCTTATAGTTTCAATCGCTAATTTTCCCATGGTCTTGTAGATTAACCGACAGATGAAAATGAATTTTCCATCTTGCTGTAAATTAAAGATTGTACATATTCTTTAACCACTTCGTTACTGATCTTCTGCGTTACATCAAACATAAAAGCCTCTACCAGTAATTTACGGGCAGACTCTTCGCTGATGCCTCTTGCACGCAGATAAAACAATGATTCAGGATCAAACTGACCAACTGTACAACCGTGACTGCATTTAACGTCGTCAGCATATATTTCCAGTTGTGGTTTGGCAAATACCTGTGCCTTATCACTCAGCAGCAGGTTGTTGTTTTGCTGGAATGCATTGGTCTTTTGGGCAGGACGTTCTACGAAAACCTTACCATTGAAAACGGCTTTACCATTTTCCAGCAACACGCCTTTATAAACCTCGTTGCTTTCGCAATGCGGAAATTTATGGTGTATTGCGGTATGGTTATCGGTTAACTGCTGGCCGCCTACAAGGTACAGACCAAATAAGTGGGTTTCTGTATTGCTGCCGTTCAGTTCAATCTCGAGGTTGTTACGGATCAGTTCCGCACCCGGCAGGTTAAACGTAAAGTTATCATAACGGCTGTTCTGCTCCTGTCTTACCTGGTTATAGGTAATGAGTCTTTCATCCGGCAGATTGTTCTGAATATTGTATTGTATCAGCTGTGCATTTTCCTTAACATCTGCCTGGATCACGCTGTTCAATATGGCACGGTGCCCATTCGTGATAAAGATGCTGGTTTCAATCAGTTCTGCCTTTGCATTCTGGTTTACAATTACCAGGTGCCTTGGCTGAAAAAATGCATGGTCATCTGCCGCATAAAGATTTACAATCTGAATTGGCTTATCCAAAACTACATTTTTGTGTACTTCCAGGAAATATCCGTCTGTAAACAAAGCAGTATTTAAGGCTAGCATTCTGTTTGTCTCTTTTGCATCAAGAGATGCAAATTCGCTGAAAACACTGCTGTCACTGATGCTGTTGGTTGTATGAATGCTGATGTGCTCCGCATCCGGCAATACCGATAGTGCCGGCTGGATCTTTCCATTAAGTAATACCAATAAATAGGCATTTAGGCCAGGTATCGTTGCTTTGTTCACTGCAGCAATCACCTGATCTTCTTCTGCTTCTCCGGTTACAAAGGAAAAATCATCAGTTAAGAATGGACCAAGGTTTGTAAATCTCCAATCCTCGTCTTTTAGTGTAGGAAAACCTTTTGCCTTAAACAGGTCAAAAGCAGTATTCCTTATAGTCGATAAATCACCATTTGTACCTGATGCGCTTTCAGAATTTTCAAATTCAGCAATCAGTTTATCGTACAATGGAGCTGTCATTAGATTTACCATTTTATTTTGTATTTATAGATTCCTGACCGTGAAATTCTTCTTTCAGCCAATCATATCCTTTTTCTTCAAGCTCTAGTGCAAGTTCTTTAGTTCCCGAACGTACGATCTGGCCATTGTACAATACATGCACAAAATCAGGCACAATATATTCCAGCAAACGCTGATAGTGGGTAATCAGTACGAAAGAATTGTCTGCAGAACGCAGTTTGTTAATTCCATTCGAAACGATTCTCAGGGCGTCGATATCCAGTCCTGAATCTGTTTCATCCAGAATTGATAATTTCGGATCAAGCATCGCCAGCTGGAACACTTCATTCCTTTTTTTCTCACCGCCGGAGAAACCCTGGTTTAATGAACGGTTTGCCAGTTTAGCTTCAAATTCTACAAGTTCCTGCTTTTCTTTAGTCATTTTCAGGAAATCCTTCGCTGAAAGTGGTGGCAGGTTACGGTGAATACGGATCTCACTCAATGCCGTTCTCAGGAAGTTAATATTAGAAACACCAGGAATTTCCACAGGATACTGAAATGCCAGAAAAACACCCTCACGGGCACGTTCTTCAGGTTTCATATCCAGCAGGTTCTTGCCGTCCAGCCATACTTCACCTTCGGTTACTTCATAGTTCTCGCGTCCCGCGAGTACAGAAGCCAAAGAACTCTTTCCGGATCCGTTAGGGCCCATGATCGCATGTACTTCGCCAGCATTTACTTCCAGGTTAATCCCTTTTAATATTGCTTTTCCTTCAACATTAGCATGAAGATTTTTTATTGATAACATATTATGGTTTGTTTTTTATGATTATCCTACACTACCTTCCAGTGTAAGAGAGAGTAATTTTTGCGCTTCTACAGCAAATTCCATTGGCAACTGGTTCAGTACTTCTTTTGCATAACCGTTAACGATTAAAGCTATAGCCTGTTCAGAATCAATTCCACGCTGGTTTAAATAAAACACCTGATCTTCACCAATTTTAGATGTAGTAGCCTCATGTTCTATCGTAGCAGTATTATTTTTGGATTCAATATAAGGGAATGTATGTGCACCGCACTGATCACCGATCAGCAGTGAATCACACTGTGTAAAGTTCCTGGCATTTTTGGCCTTGCTGCCCATTTGCACCAAACCACGGTAACTGTTTTGTCCCTCACCGGCCGAGATCCCTTTGGAGATGATACGGCTTTTGGTATTGGCACCCAGATGGTGGATTTTTGTACCGGTATCAGCAATCTGTTTGTTATTGGTAACAGCTACAGAATAAAATTCACCTGATGAATGATCTCCCTGAAGGATCAGACTTGGATATTTCCAGGTAATCGCAGATCCTGTTTCTACCTGTGTCCAGGAGATTTTGGAATGGTCACCACGGCAGGCTCCGCGTTTTGTTACAAAGTTGAAGATCCCTCCTTTTCCGTCTTTGTCACCTGGATACCAGTTCTGTACGGTTGAATATTTAATTTCTGCACCCTTCATTGCAATCAGTTCCACTACGGCAGCATGCAGCTGGTTCTCATCACGCATCGGTGCAGTACAACCTTCCAGGTAGCTCACATAACTATCTTCATCAGCGATGATCAGCGTACGTTCAAACTGACCTGTATTTTCGGCATTGATCCTGAAATAAGTAGACAGCTCCATCGGGCAGCGTACACCTTTAGGGATATACACAAATGAACCGTCTGAGAAAACCGCTGTATTTAAGGATGCAAAGGTATTGTCTGTATGAGGGACTACCGTCCCCAGGTATTTCTGTACCAGCTCAGGGTGGTTTTTCACTGCCTCACTGATGGAACAGAAGATAATTCCCATTTCATTTAAATGCTCCTTGTAAGTTGTACTCACAGATACACTGTCAAATACTACGTCTACAGCTACACCAGCCAGCTGCTTTTGCTCTGACATAGGGATGCCCAGTTTTGCAAAAGTCTTCAGTAATTCAGGATCTACTTCGTCAAGTGAAGCATATTTGGCCTGTTTTTTCGGCGCTGCGTAATAAGAAATCGACTGAAAGTCAATCTCCGGCATTTCAAAGTTTTGCCATTTCGGCATATCCTGTTTCTGGAAAGCCTTAAAGCCCTTCATTCTCCAGTCCAGCAGCCATTGCGGCTCATTCTTTTTCGCAGATATAAATCGTACCGTATCTTCATTGAGCCCGACTTCCGAAATATCCATGTCAATGTCAGTGACAAATCCAAACTCGTATTCCTTGTTTGCCAACTCATCTAGCATCATATCATCTTTTTCCATCTTTATTCAATTTAACGCTTACAGAACTCAGGAGAGAGTATTCAGATAAGCACAGGTACAAAGATAACCAACAGCTATAATAAACCAAGGCTTTACTTTGTTTATTACCATCTAATTACAATAAACAGGCGTTTTTTCTCTCATTAATCAGTGATTTAAACGATTATATGAAAAGCTGGTTTGTTTTTATAAATACTCCTCATAGCTTTACGGTCTATTACTAAGCGCAAAAAATGAATATCAAAACGAAACACTTTCGCCATACCGTAGTAAGTACGTTAATGGTTACAGCCGCCGCAGCCTGCCTCCCTGCGTTTGCACAGGACAAAAAGGATGATCCGCAGATGGATATCTACCGGGCAACGGCAACTAAGGTTAACGACCTGATCCATACAAAACTGGATGTCAGTTTCAACTACAAGAAACGCCACATGTATGGAAAGGAATGGGTAACTATCAAACCTCATTTGTACCCTACTGACTCACTGCGACTGGATGCCCAGGGAATGGACATTAAAAACCTGAGTATTGTGAAAAACGGAAAAAATGTTCCGCTGAAGTACAGCTATGACAGCCTTAGCCTGGCCATAAAGCTTGATAAGGAATATAAAAGCACAGAAAACTACACGGTTTACATCGAGTACACCGCGAAACCCAATGAGTTGAAAGTAAAAGGCAGCGCAGCTATTACCGATGCCAAAGGACTTTATTTCATCAATCCCGACAGCACCGAAAAGGACAAACCCGTGCAGATCTGGACGCAGGGCGAGCTGCAAAGCTCATCGGCATGGTTCCCGACGATCGACAGGCCCAACCAGAAAACTACCGACGAGATCAGCATGACCGTACCTGCGAAATATGTGACGCTGTCCAACGGCCGCCTGGCCTCACAAAAAAAGAACGCCGACGGAACAAGAACGGATACCTGGAAAATGGAACTGCCCCACTCCCCTTATTTGTTTATGATGGCCGTAGGGAATTTCAAAATCTATAAAGACAAATGGCATGACAAAGAAGTAAGCTATTATCTGGAGCCAAAATATGCACCTTATGCAAAAGAGATTTTCGGTTTTACGCCTGAAGTGCTTGACTTTTATTCCACTATCCTGGGTGTCGAATACCCATGGAACAAATATGCTCAGATCGTAGTACGCGACTACGTAAGCGGGGCGATGGAAAACACCACTGCTACCTTGCATGGTGCATATGTACAGGGAACTGCAAGAGAGCTGGCCGACAGATATTATGATGCCGGAAGAAGCACAATTGTTCATGAACTTTTCCACCAGTGGTTTGGTGACTACGTAACCGCTGAAAGCTGGAGCAATATCACTGTAAATGAATCTTTTGCCGATTTCAGCGAAACACTCTGGGCAGAACACAAATACGGACAGGATGCAGGTGACGAGCATAACCATGAAGCGCTTGAAAGCTACCTCAGAATGCCCGAAAATGCCAGGAAAGACCTGGTACGTTTCCACTACCACGACCAGCAGGATGTATTTGACGGGGTATCTTACCAGAAAGGTGGCAGAATCTTAAATATGCTGCGCCATTATCTTGGTTCGCCGGCTTTTTTCAAAGGCCTGAATATTTATCTGAAAACCAATGCCTTCAAAAACGGCGAGGCGCAGCAATTACGCCTGGCAATGGAAGAGGCCAGTGGTAAAGACCTGAACTGGTTCTTTAACCAATGGTATTACGGTGCCGGCCATCCATTACTGGAGATCAGTTACAAATGGGATGAGCAGTCGAAAACTCAAACTGTGTACATCAGGCAAATGCAGGAAGGCAAAGCCTTTCTGTTACCTATAGCTGTTGATGTTTATACAGCTGGGAAAAAGGAACGCCACCAAATCTGGATGGACAGCAAATCGGATACCTTAACCTACAAACTTGCGGGCAAACCAAGCCTGGTCAATGTTGATGCAGAAAAAATCATCCTGAGCAAAAAGACCGATAACAAATCACTTGAGGAGTTTTTGTTCCAGTATCAGAATGCACCATTGTACATGGACCGTCTGGAAGCTATAGAAGCTGCGTCAGCAAAACCGGCAGACCAGACTGCGCAAAAAATTATTCTTGCAGCACTGCAGGATAAATATTACGGTCTGCGCCTGAAAACATTGAATTTAATTGACCCGGCTAACACTGCATTAAGTGACGCTGCATTGCCAACGATTCTTAAACTTTCGAAAACGGACGACAATAACCTGGTTAAAGCAGCAGCGATCAATGTTGTCGGTTCCTCAAAAGGTGCCGAGCTGCAGACTGCCTTATATCAGGAAGGCTTGAAAAGTCAGTCTTATGCGGTTGCGGGAGCATCGCTGAATGCGCTTGCAACTGTAAAACCAGAAGAAGGACTTACACTTGCAAAGTCTTTCGAAAAAGACAGTGAAGGTGCTTTAACTGATGCTGTGATCACGATCTATTCGCAGCGCGGATCAGATGCAGAATGGCCGTATGTTTATCAGAAATTCAGCAACGCCGGCGGACAGTCGCAGTACGATATGCTGAAGGACTTTATTTACATGACTGCACATGTGCAGAATCCTGTTTACGCACAACAGGGTATCACGATCATCAAAGACCTTGCGATCAAATATAAACCAATGGGTTTTGCGCCTCAGCTGATTGACGTGCTGAAACAGATCAAACAGTTGCGTGATAAAATGAATGATAATGCTTCAGCAAAAGCGGCTGATGATGCTGTCAAACAAATCAATGATGCCAGATAATTTATAAAGGGCAAACGAGCTGAGACCAGGCCGGACCAGATCAGATTAAATAGTCTCGGGATCGGGCTTAATTGCAAAAAGACCATGCCCTGTATCGGGGCTGCCCCGATACAGGGCATGGTCTTTTTTATGCAATAGTGTGTTCTAGAGGACCTGCTCCTCAAGCAGAAACCGGAGTTTCAATTCAGGGTCTTTACAAAAACCAGGGTGGACCCTTGAAGTTTGTATCACCGTACTGCGCATCGCAGTAAGCCATCGGAAACGTGATGGCGCATCCAGCTGCCCAATCGGCCCGCTATCTTTTGATCCTGTACAGATCAGCATGAGGCTGTCCAGATGATTTCTGAGTTCATTTACATCAAGCTTTGACGAAAATGCCTTCAGGCGTTCCTCATCAAGCATATAAGCCGCTGTCAGGTATTTTTGACGGGCACAGTACAAGATCACACCAACATTTAGAAATTCATCACGTTCTACCCTTGGTACCACGCGGATGACCGCATACTCAAATAAGTGTAGTTCTTGCATGTTGTGCTTCTTTTACAAAAATTTCAGAATGAGCAATGCGGATTTCGAGAAACTCGACATAAGCGGCACGGTGTGCGGCTGCAGATTCAAATGCTGAATCTGCCAACAGCCACTCTTCAGGGACCAGCGCTACAATATTCTGCAGCAATTCTTTTGGCAGTAATACCCTGAACTCCTCATCTACCTGCTCCAGCTCTGTAGCCCATGGCAGTAATACGTGATCTTTGATCAGTGCAAAGGGACGCTTTGCCTGCTCCTGCCAGTTTTGCCAGGAGTGATGGAAATAGAGAGAGGCCCCGTGATCGATCAGCCATAATTCCTTATGCCAGATCAGCATATTGGTATTCCTCGGGGTACGGTCCATGTTCATCAGCAGACAGTCCAGCCATACAATCTGTGAAGCCAGCTTCGGATCAATAACTGTTACGGCAGGATCAAATGTGATTGCCCCTGAAAGATAATGTATTGCCAGGTTCAGGCCTATGCTCGCTTTGAGCAGATCCTGTATCTCTTCATCTGGTTCGGTACGCCCAAAGGCTTCATCCAGATTTGCGAAAACAAGTTCCGGCATCCTGAAACCGAGTGCACGTGCTATCTCGCCGCCGATGATCTCAGCGATCAGCGCTTTCGGCCCCTGACCGGCACCACGGAATTTTAATACATATAAAAAATCATCGTCTGCCTCTGCTATTGCCGGCATTGAACCGCCTTCACGCAAGGGGGTTACATAGCGGGTCACATTTACAGTACGCAATTGAAGTTCATTGGTATTTATCATAGAAAACTCAATTATGTAAATCAATTTAATTGAGTTTACGGCGCTAAGATAACTGTTTTCAGCTTAAATTCAATCGCGCAGACAGCTGGTCAGACCTGCACTTGTCAGCAAAAAAAATCAGCATGCCCGGTATGGAACATGCTGATTGGAATTGCGGGATCTAAAATGTAACCTTAAGACTGGCTACAAACGTAGCGCCCAGCTGACTAAATTGAGAACCATCATATGTTGTAGTAGAATACCTTCCATTGAAGGTTAGTAAATTTGTATAGTTAAACACAGCAGCAGGATCCTGTAGTTCAGCTTCTCCTGCCGGATTTAAGGCTTTGAACTTCCATTTTGGCAGAACATTAAAAATATTTTGTGCATTTACGGCAAGTGTTACATTCTTCAGCAGCGTAACCGTGCCACCAAGATCTGTTAACACTTTCGTACTGAATTTTGTATCAAGGTTATCACTAAGGCCGGCCTGATGGAAAGTAGTTGGGCCAACTACAGTATTATTGAGGTTAACAGAAACTTTACCAATGCGGTAATCACCACCAAAGATCACTTTTGACTTTGGTCTTGAGGAAAGCAGCAAAGCCAGCTGAGTCTGGTCAACTACCGTTTGTCCGGATGCAGCAATCAAAGGTGGGTTTTTGATAGCCAGTGCTTTGTTCTGCATCGTATAGTTTGCTGCCACATTCAGTCCGAGTACTCCTGTTCCAAGCCTGATATTGCGGTAGCTGGAAACAAAATCAAGTCCCTGTGTACGGGTATCAATCCCATTCACAAAGAAACTTACGGCAACAATTCCATTGTCATTGAGCACCTGATCCAGTCCCGGGGCGTCAGGATTATCGGTATGCCCGATCTCCGAACTCAACACAATCCGGTTTTTAACACGGATGCTGTAGTAATCCAGCGTGACACTGAAATTATCTGTCGGGCTCAGACCTAATCCGGCAGTATAGTTTAGCGATTTTTCTGCTTTTAGTTTCGGTACGCCAAGTAATCTCGACTGAGGGCTGTTGTTATTTACAAGTCCTTTTGTCTGTATCCCTTCGCCCGGAACAAAACTTGC
>Ga0308163_10001148_pt1 | contig 32039 bp, 40 predicted proteins | sample PhyTR1_FD_201037 | JGI IMG/M metagenome (GOLD analysis project Ga0308163, IMG submission 201037) | Phyllosphere microbial communities from UC Gill Tract Community Farm, Albany, California, United States - DLSLT.R1 | ecosystem: Host-associated > Plants > Phyllosphere > Unclassified | place: USA... | reverse complement strand
TCAGGTACTGGTCGCCGCCCAGTTCCCGGACGTACTGCAGCTGACCCGACTCGTGACCGACTTGCGCCAGGAACGCGGCTTGCCGTTTCGGTGTGTTGATCTGCCGATGGGCCATGGCTGCGTTGAGCGCGGATACAAAAACGCCCGCTTGGCGGCGGGCGTTGGGCATGATGGATTGCAGTTGCTGTTCGGTCAGTGACATCGATGTCTCCCTGATTTGTGAGGATGCGGCGCTATTGCTTGAGCTGAACGACCTTCAGATCCTTTGCCGCTTTTTTCTTCTTGCCCTTGGCTTTCGCTTTACCCTTCTTGCCGCCGTTGCACTCGACCGTCGTGCTCCAGCCGGCCTGTGTGAACACCTGCTCCACGGAGTCGACCAGGTACTCGCCATCGAGGCCGACCTTAAAATCCTGGGCATTAATCGAGCGCTCGGCGAACAGATCGGTACGCCCGGGCATTTCCAGCCGGACACCGGCGGTGGATCGATTGAAGGCGGTGAGACGTGCCTTCGCGGCGGCTTCAGCCGCAGACTTGTTCGGGTAGATGTGGCGGTCACTATGCACCGGCGGCAGGCCGTCCGGAGACTCGTCGTTGTCCAAAGTGACCACCGCGAGCTTTCCGGTTTTCTTGTCCTGGTGCTTGGTGGATACCGTCTTGTGCGTGTTGCGATCACCGAGCCGAAACTGAAAGCGACTGACGTCGCGCCGTTGGATCAGCACCACACCGAAGGATTTACCCGAGGCGCTCTGCCCGCCCTGACGTGACATCACCAGAAGCTTGCCGTCGGCGACCTTGGCCGTGCAGTCGTACTGCTTGGCCAGACGGGTGATGAAATTGAAGTCCGATTCATTGAGCTGATCGGCACGCGGCACCTTGGTTTGCACCGGGCACACCGATTGCCAGCCATTGCGTGCGGCGACGTCGGCCACAATTCGTGACAACGGTACGTTTTCCCAACTACCGCTGCGGATCGTCTTGCCACTGCCGCGCATGTCGCTGGCCTTGCCGGTGATCACCAGCGTATCCGGCGGGCCGGATAATTCGATCTCGTCGACGACATAGCGGCCGATGCGTGTCAGCGACGTTTCAGCGTAACCCAGAAAGATCTCGATGCTGGCCCCGCGAGGGGGCAGCACTACCGCGCCATCGCGGTCATCAATGCGCAGCTCGAACTCATCGGATTCCATGCCGGGCTTGTCGGTGGTTTTGAGCTGCAGCAATCGATCGTTGATCAGCGCGGTAATGTCGGCACCGTCGGCGACGATACGAAAGGCGGGGGTCATTTATTGTCCCCATAAAAAAACCCGCACGAGGCAGGTTTTGAAGGGATCGAAACTGCAGGAGCTTCAATTGTTACGCCCTGACTATAGTCCATCAACTCCATAGCGATATGCCTTCTTCAATAGGACCAGGCAGATCCGGTAACTCGATTACGATGCCAGCACGATAAGGTTGCGGCTCATCGGCCAATCCCTGATTGGCATCGAGCACCGCCTCGACCGTGCCCTCCAGGTGCCCATAAGCGTGGTAACACAGGGTGTCCAACAGATCCCCATCAGACGTTCTGCAGGTCGTCGCCATAACGCACAAACTCCAAAGTAAACGCCTGCTTGCGCGGGATCCCGCCCTGCAGCAGAGCGCTCTGTTCTTCTTCAACGCTCTTCAGGCACCAGGTGCCGAGCACGTCGCCATAGCCGGTGGTCAAGGTCAGCGGCTTGAGTTGGGCACCGAGGCTGCGCAAGGTGTCCAGTTGTTTGATCCCGCCTTTGAAGCCGGGAAAGATCACGCCCTTGAGGGTGATTTTTTCCTCGCCGATACCGACCGCTTGCTGCGCCGGCCGACGGGTGAGTCGCTCCTGCGAGGCCCAGCGAAACTCTGTCGAGCGCCGCAGTTCATCAAAGGCTGCGGTGTCCAGATTGAAGTAGTAAGGCTGCGCCTGTGGATCCTGCGGTTGCACGATCAGCAGATGCGGGAACGGCTTCACCGCTTCCGGCAATGGGGTGGCATCTCCACCCAACGAACCGGTCGGCACGATGTTGGCCAGCGACGGGCTGACCTTGCCGGCGACTTTGTTGATTGCGGTGGACGCCCGGGCGGCCTGTTCCTTCAGCTCACCCATGCGCTCATCGATCTGCGATACGGCACGAGTGGCTTTGTTGTATGTGGCCACCACCTGGCCGACCTTGGCCTGAGCGGCATTGACGCCGCGCATGACACGCTGCAGCTTTGCTCCCATCGCCGGACCGACAAAGGGAATCCCTTCCAGCTCCGACGCCGCGCCGCTGATCTCGCTGATGGCACCGTTGACCGGTCCCATCATGCCGTCGAGGCTGCGCCGACCGCTCTCTCCTGCTGCAGCCAGATTTTTCAAACCCGACTGCAGCTGCTCCATGTAGGCCATTGGCCCTCCTCGTTACACATGCGGTTCGTCGAACAGCGAGCGGTTTTGCAACTGCTGTGTGGACTGACGCCACTGCTGATCGATGTAGGGTTGAAGCTCTCGCGCCAGTTGTGCCGGATCCTTTACGTCGCCCTGTACGGTGACATGCAGAGGCGCCTGAATATCGAACCGCTGCTCAACCTTGGTCGACTGGGGTTTCGCAGCAACAGGCGGTGCGAGCATCGCCGGTACCGCCGGGGATACCGTATGATTCAATGCACGCGTGACATCCCCCATTGCTGTTGCAGTCGACTCCCGTTCAGGCAACAGAGGCTTGGAAACGGGCGGCGTTGGAACCTGTGCCGGCAGCGCTTGCATCGGAGCCGGTGGCGGCTTGGGACTGTCGAGAGTCGCTTGAGTAACGGGCGCGGCGCAGGTCAGAAGCGGCAACATTTTCGGTTGCGGCTGGACCATGTCTTTGACAACCGGGACCGGCGCGAATGAACGAGCGATATCGCCCATCACCGGCGGGATGTTCTGCCCCGCATTGACCATCATCAGCGGCCCGGCATCCGGCACTTTCTTGAGCGCTTCAGGGGTTCCGAACAGCTCTTTGCCCGCAAAGCCGCCGAGTGCGTCGCCGCCCATGTAACCGAGATAACCACCAATCAATCCGCCGACCATGGTGCCAATGATGGGAATGGCCGATCCGATAGCGGCCCCCGCTGCAGCACCGGCCAATGTGCCGGCCAAGCCTCCCGCCGCTTGCCCATAACCTTCAGCCTTTTCATCCTGAGTTTCGGCGTTCTGATAGGTGTCCCAGGCCTTGTATCCCGCCTCAGCGATGGCGACCACGGCGGTTCCTTTCACCACAGAACCGACGCTAGGACCGCCCCCGCCTCCACGGGTAATACCCTCTTTGCCGCCGCCCCCACCGCCCTTGCCGCCCTTACCTTTTTTCCCATCACGACCGGTATCGAAGTCGCCGGCATCCAGTCCACCGCCCATGGATGGCAGGTTGGTAACAATGACTTTTTGCGGAATGTTCGGGTTGCCCATCAAGGTGCCGCGCCCGATATTCATCAGGCCCTTACCCATCTTGAATGCGCTGACAGCCCCCTTGAGCGCGACCAGGCCTGCTACAGCGGTGCCAATGGCCGTCACCAAACGTGGCGACTCATCGGACAGGCCTGCGAGCTGACGACTGACATTGGTAATGCCCTCCGCCACCGCATCAGTGACCGGGCGAATCGCATCACCGATGCTGCGCATGGCATCGTCCATGCTCTGGGCCATCTCGGACCATTTTTGCGCGGACGTTTGCCGGCGCTCAGCCAGGTTCTTGTCGAGGATCCCGGTGGCATTGGCCGAGTCTTTCTTCAGTTGCTCATACAGATCCTTGTTCTGCATGTACGCGGTCAAAGCAGCCTTGACCTGCATATCGGCGAACAGGTCGCCGGTACGCAAGGCTTCTTCCAGGGACTTCATCATGCCCTTGGCCTTTTCCGGATCACTTTCCTTGCTGATGCCGGCCACAGCTTTGGCCATCTCGGCAGCTCGCTTGGGGTCCGTTGCTTCGATGTATTTCTGGGCCAGCGCGAAACTGGATTCCAGTGTGGATTTGCCGTTCTGCAGACCGGTTTGCATCGACCCCTTATAGTCAATGCCCGCCTTTTCATAGGCCTTGACCGTTTCGCCGGAACCGATTTTCTCCATCCAGTTTTTGAGGTTGTTGGCCGCCTCGTCCGAGCCGCCGGCAGTCTTCATCTGCACCTGCAACATCGCGCCCAATTGCGACACCGAGTCCATACCGGTGATGCCCAGCTTGCCCATGCCGGCCAACAGCTCAGGGAACCACTTGGCCATGTCGACCGCTTCAAAACTGCCTGCCTGTCCTTGGTAGGCGATGGCTTCCAGCGCCTTTTGCATCACAGCCGGGTCGGTGATCTTGGCGTTCTGGCCCAGAGCGTTGATCATCTTGGCGGTTTCCGTGCCGTCCGATCCCTGCCCCACTGCGAACTTGGCCGCCGTCGGCGCATAGGCCAGCGCCTTGTCCAGCTCCATGCCGGCACCGACCAGGGCGTTGACCAACTCGGCCACCTGGTTGCGCGCCATGCCCGTATCCCGCGACGTGTCGATCACGGTTTTGGAGAGCTGCGTTTCTTCCGGCGTGTTGGCAATATTGGCCTTGATCGCGATGTCACGAATGATCGCACCGTAATCAGCGCTGACCTTGGTCGGGATCGCCACGGCAGCAGTCAGTGCACCGGCCTGGCCGAGGGTACTTTTCATCCCCTGCCGACCTTCGTCCAGTTGCCGGTGGCCGAGCGCCTTGAGTTCAGCACCGGCCGCGACGCGGCCCATCGTGGCGTAGGCCTTGCTCAGCCGCCCGACCTCGACGCCCTGTTTCTTCAACAGGTCGAGGTTCTTTTCGTATTTGGACAACAGCTTGTCGGCACCGGCGGCGCCGGTTGCGTGCGCCTTGCGCCATTCCTCACGCAGACGCATGGTGTCGCCGATGGTGTTCTGCAGCACCCGGGCTTTGCTGCCGACCGAATCCAGGTGCTGGATCTTACTTTCGACGTCCTTGAACGCTTTGCCCACCGTCGGATCGACGGCGCCGCCGATGACAAAGCCGAGTGCGAGGTTCTTCGCCATGTGCGTGTCCTTGGGTCGAGGATGATTGGAAATGGCTCAGTCCGTGAGCCACCACACGATGTCGTTGAAGGGCATGGCCATGATCTCGGCCGCCGAGAAACCCGTCTCCTTGGCCAGTCGCTTGGCCAGTCCCTTCAACGTCGGCCCGTCAAATCTCGTCGTCTTGGACCAGACGAAAATAGCCTTTTTGCAGGCGCATGTAGTCGACCAGCTTGAGGGCCATCAGATCCTGTTCCGGGGTCTGAGTCAGCGAGGAAAACAGCGACATTTCGCGCTTTTCTTCATCGCCGTTACAGGCCGCTTGCGCGGCCCGAATGTCTCGCACGCACGGCGCACGAATGGTCAGCGTGTCGACCAGCACACCCGACAGTTCGGTGGGGTGTCGCAGTGAGATGCGAAAGCCTTCCTCGGTCAGTTGCAGCCAGCTTGGCAGTGGTTTTTCTTGAGTAGCTTGATTCGTTTGCGTCATTTCATCGTGTCCTTAAAGGCCCAGGGCCGAACGTTCGTCAGCGAGCTGGTCGACGCCGTCGACGACCAGGACCATGCCCAGCATGTCGATCTCGTAAACCACGCGGCCGGCGACTTCGAGCTTGTAGTAGGTCAGTGCCATGTTGTGTTTGGTCTCGGCCTTGTCGCCGGGTTTCCAGTCGCCCATGTCGACTTCCTTGATACCGCCACGCATGGTGACGATCACCGGGGTGACCTTGCCCTTGAGGCCTTTGAACGAGCCTCGGAATACCGCGCTGCAGGCAGTACGGTCAGAAAGGCCGAAGAACTTCAGCGCTTCGCGGCGCACACCGTTGGTGGTGAAACCGGCTTCGAGTTTTTCCACCCCGGTCGGGATCTCGACCTCGCCGGCCATGCCGCCGCCTCGGTAGGTCTCGGTTTTCAGGACCACCTTGGGCAAGGTGAGGCTCGGCATTTCACCAGAAAAACTGACGCCGTCGATAAACCCGGCGCAGTTGGAGAGAACTTCAGGAATCATCAGGGTGCCTCCTTAGGCAGCTTCAAGCACTTCGGTCATCCACTCGTTGGTGACCTCAAAAAGGAAGTTCGGGTTTTCAGCCGGCGGCACGTCGGTGAAGCGGATCCGCCAGTACACCTTGCCCTGCTCAATCTGGCTGGCTGTGTTCATTTCGTGATCCGGATACGCTTCGAACTTAATCACCGCGCCTTGGTTTGTTAGGTCGCGCCCGAACGCCTCCAGGCCGTCGGTGACGTCCTTGACGTAGGTCTTGGTAATTGAGCGATCGACCGCCCATTTATGACCGGCCTGAACCGCGTCCATGATGATGAACAGCGTGCGCACGCGGGTGACGAACGCCCATTTCGGATCGCTCGACAGCGTGCGGTTGCCCCACAAGCGATAGCCGTCATCACGAATGATCGTGGTGATGTTCGCGTTGTTGAGCAGGTTGGCTCGGCAGGTCTCGTCGCCGTCAAGGTACTCGACCGCACGGGTGGTACCGGTGATGCCGGTGAACTCCTTATTCGACGGCGAGGCCCAAAAACCGTAGGTCGCATCCGTCCAGGCAAACAGGCCGGCAGTCCAGGCCGAACCGGGCGCGTCCACCGTCTTGCTTTCACCGGTGTCCCAGAACTGCACACCGGGGTCCACCATGAACAGGTTGCGACTGCCAAAGTTTTTCGCGTAGGCCATGGCGGCCTCATCGGTGGTGCATGGCCCGTCGATGATCCCGATAGCCCGTAGCTTCTGCGCCAGGCTATCCATGGCCGTGGCCACCGCTTGCGTAGCCGAATGGCCGGGGGCGATCAGCAATCGCGGCTGGGCGTTGAACAGACTCTTGCCATCGAGCAGCGCCTGCAGGCCAGTACGTTGACCGGACTCCAAAACACCACCAATGATGGCCGAGGTCTGCAGCGCCGGGTCGTCCATCTTCGGCACACCGATGGCGACGATCACCGCCTTGGCCTTGGCGTAAATCGCCTGGCAGGCCTTGGTGATCGCTGAATCGGCGCCGAACGCTGCAATGGCTTCACGCTCGGTGGTGATCAGCTTTAGCTCGCCGGCCTTGGCCGTACCGCCGCCCACCAAGCCAGGGCTGAAGGTGTCGCACAGGCCGATGATCGACGAGGACGGGAGCGAGATAGTGCGTGCGCCGGTATCGACCGAGGTGGTCGTGACGCCGTGAAAGAAACTCATAAGGCTCATTCTCCAGAAACGAAAAAGCCCCGCGTGTGTGCGAGGCTCAAGGTGTTGGTGTTACGTGTGGCGGAATGAAAAACGCCCCGTCAGTGCGGGGCGTTCAGGGGGTTTGTTCGGTCAGCCAGATCGGCGCTATCGGTCGGTGTTCCGCGAGCGGGAATTCCGCCCCTTGCGGCCAGTCGCGCAACTGCCGGCGATAGGCCTGCAATTCCGTGTACTGGTCGGCCGTGATCGAGGTCGCGCCGCCCTCCTCGATCTCGTCGCGGTGCCGGGACACCAGCGGATCGGTGAGGGCCAGTTGCGCATCGCGCCAGGCGCGCTCAGTTTCGGCCTGCGCCTCAGCATCGAGTGGCGGCGGATCAATCAGCACCGGCTGACCATCGGGACGAGACGACATTTTTTTTGGACTGATCGACAACTCATCGAGCAGCGATTGCCAGACACTTTCCGACACTTCCACCACGTCCGCCGGCATGTTCGCGCCGTGAATCTCAGGGCGATATGCCCCGCACATGGACGGACTGAAAAACACGACTTTGCTCATCATCAATTTCCTACTGCTCGCCATTGAACCGACCAGAGCGCTTGGGCAGTACCCGAGGCATTTTGCACGCGTAACGTACAGCCGGACGCCCCCAGTCCCGCCCCCATGAGCGCGTGCATCAAACACATTGACCCGACGTGCGTGAGCGTGATGTTGCGCGGCGCGTTGGGGAACGGAATAGGAAAAGTCACGTAGACGTAACCGTTCGCGTCCGTAACGCCTGTACCCCATTGCTCAATCGAGCCGGATGGCAATCGTTGGTAACCACTATTCCCAAAAGAGCTACCGAACTCAGGCGCATATTTCAAAGCGGACATGCCGTTCTCAACAACCCACTGCCCATTGCCTGCGGTGATCACGATGGTGGACAGGGACTGAAGGGGCACAGAGGTCATGGAATTAACAGACATCGCGGAAATAACGTCTGTGCCCTGCCGGACAATGTTGACCACGCCCGGTGTCGTGTTGAAGAGAAAAAAATTGGTGCCGGTGGGCACCGAATTAACAGGCGGGAGGGTCAATGTCCCCGATGCTGAAAGCACAATACGCTGGCCTGCAGCCGCGACACTCAATGTCGCCGGCAGCGCCGTGATATCGACACGCCCGGCAAAATTCCCCTGTGCTCGTTGCGCAAACTCTGTAGTTGCGATCTTCAGGGAGCTATCAAACTGCGCCGGCGTGTTGGCCGTAGGGTTGACCAGCGCCGGCGAATTGATCGGCGCAAAGCCCTGCGTGACGTTCTGGAACGTCAGCGCTGTCGTCCCCAACACGATCGCCCCGTCCGTGATCAGTTGCCATCGGGTGTCCGCCTGGGCGGCTCCCTGCTCAACCGACACCAACAGCGCGGATGTTACTTCCGCATTACTGTCAGCGTCCGCCGTCCTCATCCACGCACCCGCCGCCACGACGTACAGACCATTGTCTTTTGCCACGGTCTGGTTTTTCACCAACACCCGATCGCCAGCCGCCAACACGACACCATCGACTGTCTGCAGACCCGTCAACGCGATGTTGGCAGTGGTGGCGGCCCGCACCGACTGCTTGCTGTCGAGCTTGTAAAGCTCTTCCATGATCCGCTGTTCGACAAACTCACGCGTAGCCAGCACCACGGCCGGATCGATCTTGAGCGTGATGTTCCCGGTACTGGACACCACAAAATTCATCCGCACAACCTGCGTGCGGCCTGAGCCTTGCGACAGCAATGGCTTGAAACTTGGCGCACAGTTTGCGACGGCTACCAGATCGCCGTCCGCGTCGTACAAGCCAATTTCGCGGATCCACTTACCGCCCTCATCGGCCGGAATGATCTGCTCGGCGATGATCACCGCTGGGTTGACCGGGTCAACTCGAAGCTGATTCAGCGGCTTGCGGCGCCACTCGTTGAGCAGCTTGGTCTGGCTGGCCGACGGAATGGGATTGGCCGGGTCGGCCACACCTGCCGGGTTGCCATCCCCAATCCCCATGTCGGTGATTTTCCAGGCAATGCCGAGTGCATCGGCATTCGCCTGCTTGGCCATCCCCACATTCGTGAGGATCGCAAAAAACTGCGAATTCGCATCAATCATAATAAACGTCCAGAGTGTCTATGGTGTGTTCGCGGCCGACCACGTCAAAGCTGCCGGTGACTTCGATGTCACGCATGACGGGCGGGTAAACATCGATTACATCGCCGTCGTAAAGGGACACACCGATATTCAAATTGCCTTGGGTTTCGAGGCTGATCGCCAACCCGGTGAGCTGCCGGCTCACGGGTTTGGCGTCGTCGATCAGGCGTTCAAGTTCGAGATACATTTCCTCGGTGATGCCGGTGTCCAGCACCCCAACCTTCAACGCGAAGGTGCCCGGTACGCCTTGCGGCACGGTGTTGAACCACTCGACGATCTCGATCAGATAGCCCAGCGGCTCGACCACTCGGCGTAACGAGCCGATGGTGCCCTTGTGCTTGTGGATGAAGAATGAGGCTTTGATTGCGGCCCGCTTGACCGACTCCGACCACGAAGGGTCCCAGCGGTCGACCGACCAGGCCCAGGCCAGATGCGGCAGCAGGTGTACCGGGCAGGTGTCGGGGTTGTACAAGGTGCGCAACGGAATCAACGTGGTTTCGGCGAACGTCGCCTCGATACCCCGTTCCAGGGGAGTGCTGTTGAGCGGTAAAAGACTGCGCATATCAATCTCCCAACACGACGGAATATCCGGTGCAGTACGCCGCCTGCGCCTTGGTCGGTTTGAGATCCAGCCAGTCTTTCAGCTCCACGCGGGCCACACCGGCAACGTGCAACTGCGCATCGACACCGGAGCGCGCCACCTCAACGCCTAACCGGCGGCGCGGGTTGATCCAGGCCTCAAGCCGCTTGATTGCCTCGGCAAGCGCGGCGTCGTTTTCCGGACCGGCACCTTTCATGTGCAGCACTGCGTCGACGCGGTAGCGCAGGATCTGCGCACCGCGCACCGTGACGCGATCCCCCACCGGGCGCACGTCGTCGTCATTCACCGCCGTGGCGACCAGCTTCAACAGTTCAGGACTGGCCGTGCCGTCACCTTCAAGACCCAACACCGTGACATCCACACAGGCTGGGGATGGGCTTTCCGCCGTGGCATCAGCCACCAGCGCCGAAGCATTGCGCGCATGCAAGATGTAGCTGTTACGCGGCCCTGCCGTGGTCAGACCTTCGTAGGCCAATTGCACACGCTCGCGCAGAGCGTCGTGTGATTCCATCACCGCCTCGACCGGTGGTACCGCCAGCGGGTCGGCGGGCTGAATCACCAGGCGCTTGAGATTGACGTTGGCTGCGAGGTGATCCAGATCGGCGCCCGTGGCGTAGGCCAGCAGTTGCGATTTGGCCGCGTCGTTGACCCGTGCCCGGTTGCCGAGCTTGATATAGCTCCCAACCTCAAGCAGCTTGGTCACCGGATCGCTCTCAAGCGAGGCCGTCCAGTTACCCCCCATGTGGCCGCGAAACACGTCGAGTGCTTCGCCATACACTTCTTCAAAATCCAGCGGTTCCAGCACGTCCGGTGCCGGCAGCTCCGACAGATCCACCAGGGTACTCATACCCACACCTCCAACGTGCCGCGCACACCGAGGTATTCGCCGCTGACTTGTATGTTGATTTTGCCGCCCAGCACGGACAGCACACGCACCCGTTCCAGCTTCAACCGTGGCTCCCACCGACCCAGCGCCCGGGCGGCTTCTGCCTGCACGGCGCTTTTCCAGCCCTCGTTGACAGGCAGGTCGACCATGCGCCGCAGCTTGCTGCCGTACTCCGGACGTTCACGGCGGCTCACCAATGGTGTGCCGAGGATGTCCCCGATGGACTGGCGTAAATGCTCGATGCCGGAGATGGGTTGCCCGGTGTGGCGATCCATTCCGATCATCGGGTTTACTCCTTGAGTTGCTCGAACTCGGCGTGGGCTTTGAGAGTTTTCAGCGCCACATCGTCGGCGCTATCGACCGTGACCTTGTTTTTCGCCACGGCGAGCGTGCGGCCATCCGGCAGGACAACCGTGCGCGAGGTGTAGAGCGTGTCGCGAAAGGTCACGGCGATGGGCATCAGCGCTGGACTGATGGGGTTGGCCTCAGACGCAGTTGATTCATCTTGATGTTTGGCCATGGGAACTCCAGGCATGAAAAAGCCCGCACGCGGCGGGCTGAGTAAATGTTGAGTTAGTGCTTGTGATGGTTGTCACTTTGGCCGGCGGCCAGAATGTCGGCATCGCTGGTGATGCTTTGGGTAGCGTGCAGCGGGCCGTCGATTTTGACCTGCCCTTTAATGTTCACAACGCCCTCCAGATCGATCGTTCCGGACTTCACGGCGACTGCATTGTCGGTGACTTCCGCCAGGGTCGATCCGACCTTGATCGTGACCGTACCGCTTGGCACGCTGATCGTGTAGCTGCTCGTCTGCCAGTCGTAGACCAGAGATCCGCCATCGTCGAAACGCCAGACTTCGACATGATCACGATTGTCCGGCGGCGCACCGCCATTGCCGTAAAGACCTGGAATGAACGTGCCCTGCGCCACCTCGCCACTGGCACTGATCAGGGAGCCCTGCTCGTTCAGGCTCGGCGCCCGCCAGTGCCGCGCCTTGCCGGCGGCGATGCTGTGCCAGCGTACCCAGCCACTGACCCATTCCCCGTCGGACACCCGGCACACCGGTGGTGAGGCGGTCAGATCTACCGCGACCACGTAACAGTCCTTGACCAGGCCGGCGAGCATGCGGTCATGCTGGGCGCTCACGTAGCCGCCGCTCATGCCAGACTCTCCGGCGCAAAATACTTGTCCCGGTTGGATGGCCCCGCATCAGGATCAACGCCAAACAGCAGCGTGCCCGGCGGCTGATCCGGCCACGGCCATTGTGCTTCGCCAAGGTAGATCTGCTGCGTCCACTCAACCACCCAGACCGTGTAGCCGTCCAGCTCGGGCTTGGTCCAGTCCGGCATGGCCTGAACGAACTCGGCCGGTTCGACCTCGACGCCCCAGGACTGCATGCGTAGTAACACGGCCAATTGACCGACGATGAACACCGCTTGCTGGTGGTGATCGGGCTGGATCGGATCGGTAATCACCCGCGCCTCGAACTTGCAGGACAGACCCGTCTTGCCCGTTCCCGGGTCGATGCCTGGCTCCATCTCTGCGAGTTCGACCAGCACCGCCGGCAGTGGAATGCTGCCTTCGATGATCGGCCAAGCCGCAACGATCTGAAGGTCCGGCAAATGATCCTGAATGCGCCGCTCAATGGCTTGATACAACTGCTCAAGACTGAACGGCTCGTCGACTTCATCCGTCACATCATTTCCCCTTCAAGTGCTTCTGCACTTCGAAATTGAGTTCCTGCTGCAGCACATGCACCAGCTGCTCGTCCGCCTTGCGTACCCATGCCTCGAAATGCGGCCGGGCTTGCTCCAACGAGACCTTGGCCTTCGCCAACGGAAAGCGGCTGCCGTGTTCGGCGATCCAGCCCGAACTGGGTCCGCCCGCGCCGCTGACGTCGCTGTCGGGGTAGTCACTGGCGTCGAAATGCTTGCTCGCTGTACGGATCCAGACGTCGGCGCTGTTGCCATAGACCTTCTTGAAGAAAGCACCTTGAAAGCGTCGACCGGCCACCGAGACACCGGAGCGACTCTGTCGAGGCCGGCCGATGCGACTCGCCTCCATGGCATTGAGGCCGAACCACAGCTTGCCGCTGTTCGCTCCACCGCTGACCGGGTAAGCTCGCAGGCGCTGCCGCACAGCAGCGACCGCAATGCGCTCCTGTCGGCCAACGGCGCGGGCAATTTGTGTGGCGAGCCAGCGCAGAGTTTTGTTGATGGCTCGCCGCTGTGCAGCAGCAGCGGCCTTGGGCATCAAGGCCGCGAAGTCCTGAAAGGCTTTCAGGTCCGCCGCCGAGGTTTGCAGCGAGATCATCCCGCCACCGGCCGAGGGTTTGAAGTAGCTGCCGAGGCTCATGGGCGTTTCCTCAGAATCAAGGCGACCAGACCGTCACCGGTGGGTTCCAGTTGCAGCAAGTCATAATCGCCACCGCCGTCCAGCTCCGGTACATCGACTGTCACCAGCAATCCCTTGCTCAGGCCTGCGGCGTCGGCGACGCGGATCTCGAAGCGCGGCTCGCGAATGGCGGTGTTCATCCGCCCCATCCGCGGCTGTAACCAGGGCGCCGAGAACATACCCAGCACCGGTTCGCTACGCCCCTCAATCCGTGCACTGTCGCCCAAGGTTTCGAATACGATGTCGTCGACATCGGCCATCAGCTCGCGAATACCCATGACTACATATCCAACAGGATCTGCGCCAATGGCCGAGTGCACATGTGCAGAGGGTTGGACTGCGCTTCACCGGCCATGCCCTTGTTGAACGGCAACGGTTCGATCTTGCTGTAGTACGGCACGCCTTCGGTGTTGACCGTTTCCATGTAGTCCGCCGGGGCAAACACTGAGATGTACAGATCCGGCACGCCTTCGGGAATCAGCAGCGCCTTGTCGTCGTGCACGAACGTCATGCCGGCGACCTTGCCACGGTAACGCTCCCAGGTGATGCCGCCGTAGTCGAAGCTCTCGCGCGCATCGCCACGCAATGATGCCGCCTGCTGGGTGTTCAGATAGGTTCTGTTCACCTCGTCCAGCTCCAACATCGCATTCCAAAAGTTCTTGCCGCAGAAGGCGCGCGAACCACTACGGGTCACACTGCCCAGAGCTTCTTCCTGCATGTCCAACGCTTCACCGCATTGCACACGAAAGGATTTTTTGTCACCGGTCAACTTCATGGATAGCGACCGACGTTGAACCCCGAAGCGATCATAGAGATCGAGCAATACGGTTTTGCCATCAGCGTCGTAGATCTTGCCGTTCAGTGCACCCAGCCGCTGGAATTCATGGGTGACGTCCAGTTGGCGACGCGCCTTGGCCAGACGTTTGTTGACCACGTCCTGCACCGATTGCAGCTCGGAGCGCGTACCGAAAGCGCGAATACCCTGGATCTCATCAGCCTTGATAGTGAAGCGTTGCGGCAGGTGCACGGTATTGAACGGGATGAGGTTGCGCTTGCTGCCCGACACCACCAAGCCGGAGGTGCCACGCTCACCCGCCGGTACCAAGGCAAGCGTGTCGCCGTCCTTCTCGATCTGAACGGTCAGAGTGGTGATGCCCTCTTCCTGGAACAGACCCAGGCTGCCGATGCGCCCGGGTACGTATTCTTGTTCATTGATGGCGGCGGTCAACGAGGACACCGAGAATGCCTCGTCGTTGAAGATTTGAATGTCAGCCATGAAGCAGTCTCCAGAAAACAAAAAACCCGCACAGGGCGGGCTGAAAAATTCGAAGGTGATCGACTTAGCGGACGATCACGTTATGGGCGGCCAGTGCTTTCTCAGCAGCCAGATCCAGACCTGTAAGATGCGCTTCGCTGACCTCGGCCAGACGCACCACGGCGCGTCCGCGACGGACAATGTCGGATGTGCTCAGCGGACCGAAAAGAATCGCTTGCGCGTTCTCGCTGCCGTCTTCGGCGGTCGGGTTGTACGGAGCGAATTCGCCGGTGGCGGTGACTAGGCCGAGGATCTGGCCAGGTTCCAGCGCGGGGCCGGCGGCGACGTTGATCGCTTCGCGGGAAATGGTGCCGGCCCCCTCGGACAGGAGGAATTCGCCGGCGTGCATCGGTTCACGTTGAATGTTCATGCAGTAGCTCCAGAAAGTGAGGTTCGTTTGCCGGTCTGCGCCGCTTGGCGTGCGGACCAGATCGAGGGCTGGTCGATCTGCTTGGCCTGCACTTTCGGCGGAGGGTCATCGGCCAGCGGAAGGCTGTTGTCGATCTCGAAGCCTTTGCCGCTGCCGACCAGTTTGTCGAAGAGCCGGGCACGCACCGCCGAGGTATCCAGGCCGGCCGAAACGTACTCGGCACTGAACTCCGGCAGCCGCGCCGCAACGCACAAGTCGTTGATGGCTTTGGCCTGGGTCAGCGCCGCCTGCACCACCGCTTCGCTTTCCAGCTTGGTGACAGCGAGCAGCGGCTCGATCAGGTTGCTGATACCCGCCGCCGTGCAACGCTGGCTGATCAGCACCGCGAGTTGTGCGGCATTGGTCGCCGGTGCCGGCGGGTCATCCGGGATCGGCGGCGCAGGCTCCGGTGTGGGTTCGGGTTCGGGATCTGTCGGTTCTTCCAGTTGGGCCAGCAGCTCGGCCGGGGCATGGTGAAAGCGCTGCAGTACAGCGCCCTGCCCCAGACACGCTTTGACCTTGACGCCATCGCCGACCTCGTCGGCCAGTCCCAGGGCCACGGCCTCATTCGCCGTCAACCAGGTCTCGGCCGCCACCAGGCGGCGCAATTCGGTTTCGTCAATATCCGGCGCCTTGGCCTTGTACGCCGCGATGATGGCCTCCATCGTCTGGTCCAACACATCGGCGACCTTGCGAAAGCTTTCGGCGTCGCCGGCGGCGTAGGTCCAGGGGTTGTGAATCATCAGCATGGCATTGGAGGCAATTACCACCCGGTGCGCGCCGCACACGGCAACGCTGGCCGCGCTGGCCGCCAAGGCATCAACCCGGCCAGTGCAACGCTCGCCAAGCCGCGATAGCGCGTTGTGCATCGCCAATCCATCGAACAGATCGCCGCCGACGCTGTTGAAGGCGGCGATCACCGGCGACACGCCGTCGTCCATAGCGCGCAGATCCTGGACGAACTGATTGGCGGTGATGCCCCAGGTACCTATCTCGCCGTAGACGAACACTTCAATGGTTCGCTGCTCGGCTTCACCGTTGGCCTGCATGGCGTACCAACTCTTGTCCGAGACCTTCACGCGCTCGCCAGCCTTGTTGTAAATGCGCGGTCGCGCCTGTTTGCTCATGGTTGCTCCTTGTCGTCGAGCGACTCGATGACGTCGAGGGTGTTGTAGTTGAGGCCCAGGCGAACGGCCCGGGCGAGATCAGCGGCGTTCTCCGCATCGACCGTTTCGGCGTCGTAGCCGGTGCGCAGCACCATCTCGCTGCGCGAGGCGAAACCGGCTTTCACCTCCATCGTGCGCGCCTGCACGTCCTGCACTGGCTGGATGTAGGCCCAGCCCTGCGGCACCCAACGGGTGCGCAGATATTCGCGTCGACGCTGGGCGTAATCGTCCAGCACCAGCGCACCGGACAGCACCGCCATGTCCATCCACGCGGCACGGACCGGGCGACACAGCTGATGCACGTAAACGCTGAACTGCAGCTGCTCCAGCCGACGGCGAAACTCGTTGAGCACGACGCGCAAGGCGCGGTCGTTGATCTCGCGCATGTCGCCGGTGAGGATCTCGTAGGGTGTGCCGGTACCGGCGGCAGCGGCCATCAGCTGCTGCCGCATGAAGTCCGGGTAGTTGTTGCCAGCGTCGGGCGGTTTGGAGAATTCCACCTCCTCGCCCGGTCCGAGTTCCTGCATGGTGCCGGGCTCAAGCGCGACCATTGGTGTAAAGCCGTCGCGGTCGGTCACCAGTGGCTGACCGGTAACAGGGTCGCGCGGCATGGGACCGGAATCCGGCGGCGGTCGGGTGATGAAACCTGCGAACAGGTTGGCCACCTCCTGACGAAACAGCACAGCGTCGTCGTAGTTGTCCAGGCTGCGCAGGCGCTTGAGCACTGGCGACAAGCGCGGTACACCGCGCAACTGGCCGGGTTCCAGTGGTTCGAAGATGTGCAAGACCTGTGTCGCCGGCACCCGCACCAACTGGTTGTAACCTGAATTCAACGACGACGGATCACCCGGGTGCGAGCGGTACATCCAGTACGCAACGCGCTTGCCGACCGGGTTGAACTCGATACCGGCGCGGATCACGTTGCCGTCGCGAGTGGTCTCAAACTTGTCGTGCGGCACAAATTCCGGCGCGAGCAACTGCAGTTGCAGCGGCACCGCATGACCGTCGTCCAGGCTGCGTGGCCTCAGACGAATGAAGCACTCGCCGGAGGTTTCCACCGTCCGCGCGGCAAGTGCCTGCTGACCGTAGAAGTCGGTCAGGTCATCGGCATCCGACTCATCGACCCAGTCTTCCCACAATTCCTGCAGCTGCTTGCGCAGCGCGTCGTCGTCAGTCTTCGGCCGCGGATTAATACCGGTGCCGATCAGGTTGCTGACGCGCTTGTCGATGACGTTGAAAGCATACGGGTCGTTACGTACCGCCGCGCGCGAACGTGCACGCAGGTTGCGCAGTGCCGGAGTGTTGATGGTGTTCAAGCCACTGTCGGGTGCATCCCAGCCGGCGGAGCGACGGCCCTCCCCGGCGCCTTCATAACTGGCCTTGATGTTCGACGGCAGCAAGAATCCGTTACGGGTCAGCGTCGGATAATGAGCCATTACAATCCCTTGCCCCCGTGGTAAAGCCGAACCACGCGCGAACGCGGCCCGGCGGCGTTGAGCAGTGAGGTGCGAATCTCTTCGCGGGCCTGCAGCAGCTCGTTGATGGTGCGGTACTCGACGGTACGGTCACCAACACGCACGGTTTTTTCACCGCGCGCGATGGCCTTCTCGATCACGTCGAGGTGCTGTTGCGTAAAGGACATATCAGCGTCTCTTCAGATAACCGCTGGTAGAACTGCGGCGTTGAGATGGCGAGGCTGCGGGTCGCACGGGTTCGACAGGAGCAGCCGGTGTAGGTGATGCAAGTTGGGCTTGTCTGACCGCAGCCGGCGGCGAAGATGGCTCGGCTGTTGGGGTTTGATCAACACGCTCGGCCTCAAAAGACTTGGCCGGTACATCGTCGAACAACCCGGATTGCGCCAAAGCCTGGCGCACCCGCTCCCAGTCGTGTTCCTGGTAACGATTGATGCCCAGGTAATGCGCCATCGCGAGGCAGTACACCATCAGGTCGAGTGCTTCGTTGCGCTCGGCCTTTCCTTTCACCCATTCGATGCGCTTGTGACCTCGCACGTAGCGCACGACTTTGCGTTCGGCGACGCACTGGGCGAAGAACTCGTCCGGCAAATCATTGGCAAAATGCAGCGAGCCGGGTCCGTCCGGGAACGGGTAGCGGTTGTAGATCCAGTCTTTCGCAGTATCGGTACCGACGAACCACAGTTCGGCACCGTGGCGTTCGGTTTGGCCCTTCCACGTCACGTCGACCATGGACGGGCGCTGTGCAATCACCGGTCGGCCCGGCTTGCTCGCGCCCTTGATGGCGAAGATGTTGCGCCAGCGGCGAACGCGGCAGAACTGGTAAACCTCATCGGTGTGGTGACCACCTGAGTCGACGCCGACGGCGAGAATCGCCAGGCCGACACCGCATGGATGCCGGTAACGAGCCTTGAGTTTCTCGTCCAACACCGCCCAGGTGCGCTCATCGGCCGGATCGCCCCAGATGATCTGGTGGTCGACCACCCAACGCTCCATGCCGACACCGAAGCCCATCACCATCAGTTCCAAGCGGTTGGCCTGAACGTCGACGGCGCCGGTCAGCATCAGCACACCGGCGGGCATCGCGCCGAGGCTGTAGTTCTCCAGTCGCGCCCGAGCGATCAGAACTTCCGCCTTAGTCTGTTCGAGTGCGCTGTCCCAAACCTTGGCCAGACGGGTGTTGTAGAACACCTGCATGAGGCTGGTATCGCCTTGGGCTTGGGCTTTTTTCGCGTCTTCAAACTCTATGGCGAGCGATGTCCAGTCCATCCAGCCTGTCGGTGAATACAGCGCGCTGAGATGAAATCCCACCGTCTTGCCGTCGCCGATACCGTGCGCGCGCCATTCACCGCGGGCGAGCATGTCGCCCTTGTGGTGTTCCTCGATCAGTACGTCACACTCAGGGGCCGCGCACTCGTAGTGTACGGTGCTGAAGTCCGCGCTGTAGTGCAGCCGTTCCCACTCCAATACCTGCATATGACCGCAAGTGGGACACGGCACATAGTAGTGACGCTGGTCGCTGGACTCGAACAGATCGGCGATCCGCGAGGCGCCCTTGATCGTCGGCGAGCTGGAGAAGTAGATCTTGGCGTTGCGGCCGAAGTTGGTGGCCCGCGTCTCGGCCAACCGGATGGGATCACCTTCCTGACCGACATCGTTTTCCCAGCGGTCGACCTCGTCGCCATAAATATAGCGTGCCGACAACTCGGAAAGGTTGGCTGCAGAACCCGCGGTGGTCACATAAAGCGAGCCACCCTCGAATTCCTTGGTGTCCATCGTGTTGCGAGCGTCGCGCGAACGGGTGGCCGCGACGCGCTCGCGCAAAACGGGAGTGGCCTTGATGGTCTTGCTGATCCGCCCCGAAACCCGCTTGGAAAGGCCGAGGCTGGGCAACAACGCCAGAATGTTCGACGGCGCCATGTGAATCAGGCCGCCCATCCAGTTGAGCGCGATCTGGGTTTTCATCAACTGCGAAGCCACCATGGTGACTACACGCCTGCAGGGGTGAGCCGGCGACAGGCAACGCATCGGCTCACGGGCATAAGGAGTACGTGAGGTTCGGTACTGGCCAGGCTCTGGTGCGCCGGTGTCCCGCGGAATCCGCATGTACTCATCGGCCCATTCATCAATCCAGAGATCGGGGTCGGGACGCAGCCCACGGAAGTAGTTCTCACGGTACACCTGTGCACCGTCAGAAAATTCCGTGTGCATAGGTTCAGTTCACTGTTAAGGCATGATCAAGATCCGCTGATGAGAGCCGCTCGGCTTCCTCCAGCGTTCGACGGATTGTCGCGGTGAGATGTTTTTCGATTTGCCAAGGATCCGTCATTGCCGCGAGGTCGTAGGACAGCTGAGGTAGCGGTCCGAACAACTGGTCACGTAGCAATCGACCGGCGTCATAGGCGCCGGTCTCGACTGCCTCCCTCGATACCAAGGAGCCTTGAGCCTTTCCCAGCTCGATCTCGGCCAACTTGGCCATGTTGTGTTCGCGCAGTGCACGGGATTTCTGGTAGTCGGGGTGTTTGCCGTCGCTAGGCATCAGCTGCGGCGGCGCAGCCGCGGAAGTCGGCTCCGACAGGGGCGACAGTTGGTTGTAAACGTCACGCTGAATCCGGTCTTGCTGGTGGCGCTCGGCGACGGCGGCCTTGCTGGGGTCGCTGGTTTTATCGAGCAGCGCCTCAGTGGCTTCCAAGTCGATCTTGCCGTTTGCGGTGAGCACCAGCCGATCCTGACTGGCCAATTTGGAAACATAGGATTTGGCCCAACCGCGCCGGGCCGCAAACTCCGTTTTGCTGATGATTGTCATGGTTAATTCTCCAGTTCACCCGCGAGTTCACCGCCAGTTCACCTGTTCACCTCAGTTCACTAAGCTGGTGAACCGTTCGCTAACACAGTCCCGCGGGTTTCCGACCCCGTGTCCTTTGAAAGTCCCCAGGGTCCCCAGCGGTTTTCTGCCCGGCTCGGTCGGTCGAGACTGCATCCGAGTGCGATGCCCTGCCCCATCCGTTTGGAAAGACGGACATCCCTGCAAAGGTTTCAGCTAGAGAGATTCCGCGAGTTCCGTAACCCGTGTAGGGGGCGGCTCTCAGGGAGGACCCGGAAAATCCGTGCCCCACCCGGGCGACCGACCTAGCTTCGGTCGGTCGATGCCGATTCAGAAATGCCAAGCCGCTTGGCAGCCCAGCGTTCGTACAAGCCGATGGCAACGTCCGCGCCAGCCATGGCGGTGAGGCAACCCAAGGCGCCAGCCGTCCAGATCGTCATGCCGGCGGCAATCATCAACATCATCGCCGTTACCCCGCAGACGATGCATGCCCCCGAACGAAGCGCGAGCCTGCGCAACAACGCCCAGCCCCGGGCACCATCCTTGTCTGCTCGCCACATCTCACCGGATACGCCGCCGACCAGAGCCAGGACGATCACCAACCAGATCGGCATTTCTGCCAGCGCTTGCTGCTCATTTGTCATGTTGTGCCTCAAGTGAAGGAGCATGCCGAACACAAAAAAGAAAACCCCGCCGGAGGGCAGGGTTTTCAATGTCGCGGCATACGCCAGGACGAAGTGCACAGCACGTGCTCGGGGAAGCGCCAAGGCGCAGAATCCATATCGTGGTGACTTTTTACCCCCTGAGTACGGAACCGAAAAGGGGGCATTTTCGGTTATCCAACTTGACTCAACTTTGACGCAACTTTGAGGAGACTTTGAGGTAAAGCGCCCCGACCAACGGTAAGCCACTTACGTGCGTCCTTGCGCTCGGCCAGCACCTCAAAGAGTCGGACATGAAGACGGTGCACAAGATCGTAGTAGGTTTGCTTCGCCTTTGAGACGTAGCCCAGTTCGTGCATCTGCGCTGCCCATGTCGGTGCAGGGTCAAAGCCGTAACGCATAACTGCCAACTGTTGCAGCCTTTCACCCCGACCATCTTGCCGGGCAATCTCGGAAAGGGCGGCACCAATTTCCTGCGCAATTGCATCTGGACCCGCACCACCGCCGAGAAGGATCCGAGAACCGGGTGTGCCCCGCGGCGCACAACCGCCCCACTCCATGATCGTCGCCATCGGGCTACCCATGCCTCCCGCTTCACCGGCGCGTCGGCATTGCTCGCCCCAATGTTTCAGCAACAACTCCATAGCCTCAATCATTGCCCTGCCCCCGTAAAACCCAACCCAACACAGAAAAACCGCAACCCGACACAAACCCAACACAGATAAATCCCTTTAAATTCAATGCTTCAATCAAACTTGAGTTGAGTGTGTTGGGTTTGTTGGGTTTATCAGTCTTCGCATAAGAAAAAATTCGTTCCGTTGAATTCGTTGCAAAGAACGTCATGCATGCGCGTGCGCGACACAAAACCCAACACACCCCACACAACACCCGCGAAGGCATGTAATTCGGGCACTCAAATTGTGTGGGGTATTCAAAATCAACCCGACACACACTCAACACACCCAACACACTTTTGAAAATAGTCATGCTGCAAGCGCCTTGATGTGATCCCAGCTGTCCACGTGCCAGCCCGCCAGCTTGGCCTTCGCCCGCCAGTTCTCTACCTGCTTGCCCAGCTCTGCCGCCTTGAGTGATGGGGGCGGGGAAGCATCCAGATCCACAGGAAAGAAAAACGCGCCGAAGCGACGGTTATTGCCGTCAGTCCAGGGTATCGCCCGCGTTTTATCCACCTCGGAACTGATAAATAGAGAGAACTTGGTCTGACTCATCACGTGCTCTTTGTTGCGCTGGCACCATTCGAGAAACAACGAATAGAGGTCGGTCGATAGACACGGTCCCCAAAGCCCATGCCCCAGCTCGCTGTACTTCCACAGATGCAGGAATGTTTGCCAGCCGGCCCGACTCAAGGCCACCAAACGCTCACGCGCCTCTGTTGATGGCGGCCGCGTGCGCTGGTTGAAGTCCCCTAGATCGACCGACAGTAACCAACCGTAGAGCGCCGCCACTCCACCCTGCTCCAGTTCACGACCAATCGCCTTTTGCCGTGCGACTGGCAGAGTCTCCATAGGCCACATGACTAGCATTCGACGATCACTGTCGCTGATTGGCCAGGGAAGAATCTCGTTGCTGAGAAACACCGCATTCATATGGTTGGCTTCTTCCCAGCCATTAATGAATTTCGACTCCATCCGCACCGTTTTACCAGTGATCAAGTGCTTGATCTTGCCCACCTGGTTGTAACGTTGATCGCGACTGACGACCTCTTCAAAGACTGACCACAATTTGCGGCTTTGCCACGCGTTGAAACTGCTTTCCAACTGCGTCTGACCAACAGTCGCCGCGTATTGGCCATAAAGCATGCCAAGCGCGTCAGCAAACAACAGGCTCTTGCCCGAACCTTCCATAATCGAATGCATCAAAACAGCGGTGTCCATCTTGGCGCCCAAGTGCTGCAGCGGATACGCCAGCCAGCGAGTTAGCCAATCGGTTGCAGCTTCATCATGGTTACAAAGAAATGAGATCAGCCAACGCAGGTTGGCACACGCTGCATCATCTCTGACTGGCTCAAGCGGCAACCCGTCAAAGGTATTGATGTACACCGCAGGATCCTTCGTCATGGTCGGATCAAACACGATGTGTTCAACATCGACAGTGCGGCGCTCGCTGCTGTTCAGCCACAGCGGGTAAGTGTCACCCAGCGCCATCTTCACCGCGCCCTCGGCTATGCGCCGCTTCTTTTCGCGATCCCAAACGTCTTTGGTGCCATCGATGTAAACGTAGCGATCGGTTGGAGACATCCCGAATGCACCGCCTTTCTTCCCAGCCATGCGGCGCGCCTGCTCGATCTCGCGAACATGATCGTCAGAAATCAGCCGCTTTCCGGTGTCGTCCAACCAGGCTTTGGCCAGTGGCTTGCCCACACGAGCTTCGAAGGCGGACTTCTTCATTACCTTCGATTGGTCGCAATCCCACACGTGCGTGGTGCCCTCGACCAACGCGAAACGACGCAGAATGTGGTCCAACGTTATGACCTCCCCCGCCCCCCCGTCAGGAGCAGGAGCGGCCTCGCTGGAGGGGCATATTTCGTCGGAGATCGGCCCGCTTAACTCACCGGATGGGGTGGGGGGAAGATCATTCGGATCTGGACGGGCAGCGTGTTGCATGCCCAACATTCGCGCCGCATCCTTCACAGCCTTCGACTGGTCGCCGCCGTGCTCGAGTAAGCAGAAGACTTCAAAGGCGTCATTCTGATGTCCGTTGGCGAGAGGGTCAGCACCGTGGTGCGAATAAACCTTGCCCTCACTTATCGTCACCCCTGGCAGACCGGTGCTGCTTTGAGGGTACAGCCACTTATTGCCTCGCTTGATGTATCCATGGGCACGAAGAAGCTCCGCAACATCGTGGCAACGGTTAAATTCATCAATCACCGAGGGCCGTTTGCCGCCACCGAGTGCAGGACGCTTTTGGACTTTGACCGGTGGCTTCGGTGGCGCAACCGCCCATGGACACGCAGCTTCAGCATCTCGCTTAAAAAACTCCCAATTTTGCCAAATGGTAAGCAGCTCGTGGGTCAGCGTCGGCAGCCCCTCAGTGGCACTCGGTGCGGTTTTCCAGATGTAAGGTTTGCCGGTACCGGGATGAATTGATGGTGGAAATACGTCTTGCACCAACCCCGCACGTAATTCAAAGACCGTGAAGCGTTTGAACGGCTCGGCTTCGGTTCTTGCAGCAGCTTCTGCGGCAAGATCACCCTGCTCTTTCGCAGCCTTGGCCTTGTCCATCAACCCTTTGAAAATCGAACCGTCCGGGTCGTTTTCATTCGGCCATGAAAGTGAATGACGCGTGAGTTCAACGCCTTCCGGCACCTTGAACACCACCCGGAATCGCAGCGGATTCCCGACGATAGTCGGGAACACCACTGCCATCGCATCAAGGTCAAGGCCCAACAGTTCATACAGAACATGACGCGTCCATTGAACGTCATCAACATCCAATGAACAAACGCGGCTCGGCCCCAGCACGACGCCAAGGTTGTGATTTGGGTTTCGTTGCCAGAACGCCTCGGCCGTGTCTGCGTCGGTGATATAGCCACCGGGTTTATTCCACCCTAGGCCTTTCGGAGCCTTTTCACCTGGATCAATCGATACGAGTGCCAAGTCAAAAGTACAGATGTAACGCTTTGCCCATGTAGCGATGGCTGTTCCTTTGCCCGATTCACTCATCGCCGGGCCTCCCGCAACTCCTGACAAGAGACGCAGGTCTCGCAACCTTCAACCTTCTGCTGTCGAAGCAACGGGATTGGTTCGTCGCAGTCGTCACAGAACTGCGCGCTAACGCGGCTCGATGGCACGCGGCGACTGCGATGAATAGCAACATCAAGCAAGTATTGCGCCTGCTCGTTTGCGCGGTCGATATCATCAGCCATTGATGCGATCCTCCATCGCCTGACGAGCGCCCGCCATGATTCCAAGGACTTCGCGTATTACATCCATTCCGTGCTTTTCCAGATCCACGACTTCATGAAGCTCCCAGACGTTGTCCGCCGCGCCGTCGTGCATCTTGGCCACGAATTCACCGGTTTCCCCGAGTAGCTTACCAACCGCCTTCAAGGCATCACGGGTTGCCGGTACGGGCACGGGCCGGTACCAAACCGCACCTGCTGGACGCATCAATGCGTCCAGCAAGCGTGGATCAGCGGTCAGCCTGATCACTTCCTCAAGCTCATCTGGATTCAGCCAGCGGCGTTCTTCATCGAGCTTGAGTTTCTTCTGGAGGGTGTCGTTGTCCAACACCATTTCAAAGGCAAGGGCGGTGATTCCGCCCTTGTAGTCACGACCAGCGCGATAAATCGCTTGGCGTAGTGGCAGAACCGGACCAGCGTCCGGCAAAAGATCTGTGCGACTCATAACCGTAAATCCCCTGTTTACGGTGTAGCCATAGCCCAGGGCAAACCCTATCCTATGACCACGACCGATGTGCATGTGCTGTGTATCGTCGTAGTCGGGCTGGGGGATTCTTTGGTGAGAGGCCCCAGCTCGACACCCTTTAAGCGGCCCTGGCCTTGCGGCGCGATCCAATTGGACGAATCTCTACCGCTGTACAGGCCCCCTTCTCATCAACCCGAACTCGAATATCACGAGCTGAGTTGAGCATTTGAGAGACAGCGCTTTGCGATACCCCGATCAGTAAAGCCAGCTCTGGTTGAGTCTTACCCTCGGCGAAATCTCCCAAGGGAATTCCTATTTCGTTTGCCATCCACGTTTCCTCGAATGGGCGTTGCGGCATGGATATTAGTGTTACTTCTTTTAAACAGCAAGAAAAAAAGACGTGCTGCTGTTTGGATAAAATAAGTCTTCCTTATAAATTGGGATGCATGATTACCTCGATACCCTTTTCTGCCGACGACGAGACCCGAAAAGCCGAAGCCATGCGCTTGAAGGCTATTTATCAGGACCGCAAACGGCATGATCCCTCCCTTACCCAGGACAAAATCGCCGATCTGTGCGAATGGGCTGGGCAAAGCGTTGTCAGCCAATATTTAAATGGCCGAATCCCTCTCAACATCGGAGCGCTGATCAAATTTTCGAATGTCTTGGGCTTTTCGCTTGAAGAGGTAAGTCCACGTCTCGCTGCTCTCGCCGAAATGCCCCGCCTGCGGCATTCGCAGGGCGGCAATGAAAGCTCAAGAACCCGCGACTGGGAAATGCATCAGATTGAAGTGTGGGATGACGAGACCCCGCTCGGTCCTGATGAAGTAGAGCTGCCATTCTTTAAGGAAGTGGAATTGTCTGCGGGTAATGGATCTCAAGTTAGGCTTGAAACAAACGGACGTAAGCTTCGCTTCGGGAAACGTACTCTCAAAAGAAAAAGCATCGATCCTGCTTCTGCAGGTTGCGCTCCAGTCACTGGGAACAGCATGGAGCCAGTGCTTCCGGATGGCAGTACCGTGGGTGTAGACACCGCGAATACAGTCGTTCAGGACGGCAAGATGTACGCCATTGATCATGACGGACAGTTGCGCGTGAAGCTTCTCTATCGATTGCCAGGCTCAGGTTTGCGCCTACGGAGCTACAACACCGAGGAACACCCGGACGAACGCTACGATGGCGACTACGTCCAACAGCACATTCGTATCATCGGGAAGGTTTTCTGGTACTCAGTCATGCTTTAAGAGATCTCTCCCCAAAGGCCCGTAAGGGTCTTTTTTTTTGTCTACTAATTTTATTTACCAAATTTTATAAGTGACACTGTTGACATATTAAATCAGTAACACTAATTTTGCATCGGAATCTACCTCTCACCAAAGAGATCAACCCATGCAAATCACACAGCAAAGCGACACCCGCTGCCCTGTTTACCTGCACCCCTCCGCATGCAGCAGTCGCGCCGCAGTTGAAGACCTACAGCTTCGAACGGGACTTCTCGTCGTCAGCAACCCCAAGGGCCGTACCGCCGCTATCAGGCCAGTCATTATCGCTAACGCATCCGAAGCCACTGCCGGGCCGCTCGGAGACGATGCGGCATGAATAACTACCTCATCCCCCTCACTAAACAAGACCTGTTGCATCACATGCTCCAGGTTGGTGGAGGTGCCGTGTGCCCTCTTCAACGACCAGAGCAAACCATCTATGCAAGCTTTGATGTGGAGCTCACTCAAAACAGCGCAGTCGTCAGCGTTGAATTGGGAGGTCACACCGGCGAACTGACCCTCAAGCGGTCGGACCGAGCCAATCACCTGCACCTGCGGGATTTCATCCAGGACATTGCGAACGGCCGAATTGAATCAGCTCAACCCGCGCCACCCGAGCAGTCCGGCCGACTGGCGCGAATTGATCGAGCACTTGCGGACTCGGAAGCATTGCTTGCCCGCGTTCGCAAACTGATCGCTGCCTGAGGACTGCGCCATGAATCGCACCCTGGACGAAACAGCCGCATTGCTCGGACTCAAGCCCCGCGCCTTCCGCACCAGGTTGCGCGAGCTGAGCATTCTCAACAGCAGTGGCGATCTAGCCAGCCAGCACCGTGATCGCGGCTATCTGTATTCGGATCCGCGCAGCACCGTGGTTCCGTCCCTCAACAAATGCCGTCATTACTCCGTGGTGATGGTGAAGGAAGAAGGGATCGAATGGCTGGCCAAGAAGCTAGGAATCATCATTACCAAAAAGGACGCCGCTGCATGAAATCCAACAACCTCAATGCCTACACGCAAGCCCTCGGCGCCCTGAAGCTGATCCCGATCTACTTGAACTGCCCGGGGGTAATCAGCCGCGCAACGCTCGTTGGCGCCTCGACGGAAGCCATTCAACTACTGGAAAGCATGCCCGTACTAAGCACCGAGCTGGCCGAGGTATTTCGCTGCGTCAACAACGCGATCCTGGACGGGCAAGTCGCCTACGTTACGCCGACCAACTCGCCTGAGTTTCCATTCGGCGCCGTGGTGGCTGACGCCAAGGGCAACATCTGCGCGGCCGCCATGGGCAAAAGTAAAGAAGGCCTCGCCGAGCTGATTCGCCTCAAATTGCTGCCCCCATCCGAGGGGTACGGGGAGAACGCAGCGTGAACAACACACTAGAACTCTTGCGACGTCAGTTCGCTACTCCATGTCCCACCCTGGCGGCAGTTCGGGAACAGTACTTCGCTCACATTCGCACTGACCGCTACCTTCTTGCCGAGATCAAGGCAGGTCGTATCGCGCTGGTCGTGAAGCGTCTGCACGGGTCGGCTCGCGCACAAAGAGTGGTGTACCTGCACGACCTGGCCGAGTTCCTCGACGCCCAAGCGGCTAAGCAAGCAGCTTGATTTGAACTTGGGTTAACACTTACACCCCCGCCGGCCTCTCACCAAGCATCCCGGCGGAGGATTTCACAGAGGCTGACAGCACATGACCACAACCCAAATTTGCGCGCTAATCATCCTAATCGCTTTCACCTGCCTCTTCGTATGGGCCGGCTACAAAATGGGACGTAGCGATGGAAAGCTAGAAGCGGACGATAGTCAGCGCGCTGAGTTCGCCAAAACTATCCGTCAGTTGGAGGCTTCCGCCCAGTTCATTCGCACTGATCACCGAAATCTGGCGAGGCAGTGCAGGCAACTCAGAGAAAGCCAAGCATTCGGATCGAAAGAGCAGCGAGTTCTGCTCGATATTGCAGAGCACCTCCGGGTTGCTGCTGAAACATTCAGTGCATTTCGAACAGGCAAAAAACTTGAGCGAGACACCCGGTTCCTTCGCGAGCAGGCGCTGATCATGGCCGGACTGCTGCAGGTGGTTGTGCAAGGAGAAGGCGTATGAACACCTCATTCTCCTACTTCGGACCAACTCACTATCGCATGTCAGATGAAAGCAGCGTGCGCTTACATGTTAGTGACCAAGTTCCGACTGGGAACAACCATTTACCAGCGCTACCTGCTGAGAAAAACAAGCGTTGCGATGACACTGCGGAACCGTCGCTGCCTTCCTACCACCTGGACAAAATTCCGGAAGACAAGATGGCCGAGTTGGTCGGTACCACACGCCGAGCGCTGCAAGGCAAGCGCGCCAGAGGCGTCATTCCCAAAGGCGTCTGGAACACCATCGATAGCCGCATTTACTACAGCCTGAGGAGATACGAAGCATGGCTCGAGAGCCAATGGGATTGCCCACCGGAGTTGAATTTGCTGGACAGTCCGTCCGCATTCGCTTCACCTGGAACGGGCAACGCCGCTGCGAAACCCTCCCCTATCCCCAAACGCCGAAGGGGATTAAGGCTGCCGCCGACTTACGCGCTAACGTAACCAGTCTGATTAAGCATGGCGTGCTGGATGATCAGCGCTACGCCGAGCTGTTCCCCAATTCTACATATGCCAGCTACTCAGCGACTCCCCGTTTCGGGGAGTACGCCCAGGAGTGGCTCAACAGTCGCGAGATCGTGGCCGGGACTCGAAAGAACTACCTCGGCTCGCTCAATCTGTACTGGATGCCGTATCTGGCAATGCTGCCCATCGACGGCATCACGTCGGTGATGCTGCGCAAGGTAGTAGCCAATACCGAATGGCCGACGCCGGGCGTGAAGCGCGCGGCGATCCAGCGCCTAACCACAGTGTTCGGTACCGCAGTGAAAGACGGCCTGATCAACCGTAACCCCGTGGAGTCCATCGAACTGCCGGTGAAGGCCAGAAAACCCATCGATCCCTTCACCCTGGGCGAGGCCAACCAGATAATTGATCACTTATATAAAACGCTGACCCATTCGATGCGGATCTATGCGGCGTACTTCGAGTTCGCCTTCTACACCGGCATGCGCCCCAGCGAGATCGCGGCGCTGCGCTGGGAAGAGGTCGACAAGGAAAAGCGACTGGTCAACGTGTGTCGGATCGTTGCGGATTACAAGATCGAGGAGCGAACCAAAACCCGCAACGGACGCCAGGTCATGCTCAACAGCCGAGCACTGCACGCCATCGAGCAGGCCGAACTGTTGGCGAAGCAACGTGCTTTGCCAAGCCGGCGCAAACGCACCGAATCGACCTATGTGTTCCCGCCCACCAAGAACTTCGAGTTCATCCAACAATCGAGCGTGACCGACAAACACTTCCAGGCTGCACTGACTGAATTGGGCATTCGCGCCCGCCGGCAATACAACTGCCGACACACATACGCTACCATGTGCCTCATGGCGGGTATGAACCCTGCGTTTATTGCTACTCAGCTAGGTCATAGCGTCCAGATGTTGCTATCGACATACGCCCGATGGATCAATTCAAGTACCGACTGGGGTGAACTTAGAAAGCTCGAAAACAGCCTGCTCGATACGTCGGGTGACTTCTGCAGTGCCAAATCAGAGTAAGCAGAAACGCAAGAACCATAAGAGGTTAGGCGCCCCCAAACTTTCGCCTAGCCTTCGCTCTCTGGAACAGTTCTCTCTACAGATAATTCATAATGAACCAAATATCGGCGTTAGCTGAGCCCGGGCTCATTCCTGGATCGAATCCGCCCTTTTTTCCGGTAGGCAACGTTCTGACATATTGCGCGAAGAGTGGAATACCAAAGTTTCCGCCCCCGCCGGAGTAACCAAGAAAAGTATATTCCTTGTTTAGCTCAATCGGCGCTTGATTTTCATCCAGCAACTGGAGAGCAATCCCTTTGGCTGTCGAATTTTTATTTAATTCAACCATACCCGCACCCGCGCTAACCGCGGGGCTGCCCGATGTAGGTGTCAACTTATAGGATACTTTATTGATTCCTTTTGGACAGTTATTCAATTTTATATTAAACCTCACAGGATCTGAGTTTTTTCCATATTCTGAAAAAAGGCTGAGATCGCTTGTACCCATATCTACTCTAACGTCAGGCGTCTCGCATGATTGGGGCAGGATCGTCGTTCCGCGAGTGGCCATCGCCAAACCACTAACTGCACCTATCTGGTAATGCCCAAGCGTCCCTGGCGGGATTTTTTGCGTTTCATTTGTGTCCGCCACTTTGAGAATTCTGAGTCGATGTGTCGATTTATCCCATCCATAGTTACCAGCCGGCATCGTAGCATTTGGGTATATAGACCCTATTTGGTTTTCGTTACGACCCCATTGCCACGCTAATCCAGTATTACCAATCGGTAAATAATCCAACTCAGGGTTAGTTGGACCGACCTCGTTCTGGACGCCGAATGGGGCGTCGCTCGTACACTTATAAGAATTGGATGGCGAAACGAGAGTCACTGTTTGACTTTCAAATATCACGGTACCATTAGGTGTATCGCGAGGAATAGAAAGCGTAGCTGGGAGATCAATATTCATAGTATAGAGATGATGCCCCGGATAAAAATCGCACCCCGCTGCGCGAGCTTGGAACACTGGAAATAAACCACCAAAAAATAAAACTAGTACGATCGCCTTCATTATAAATCCCTACTTATACAAGGTCGGTAAAGCGTCCCGAGTGTTCGCTCAACCCTGCTTATGTAGAATTTTATTTGATGACAGCTAGCGCAAAAATCAGATGATTCCTATTTCACACGCGCTGGAGGAATGGTGGCAAGCAGCGCTGTGATGATGCTGTTCGTGAGCTTGCACTCTTTTCGCCACTCGAATCCGCGCAAACGGAGAAGGTGGTGAACCCATTCTTCCTGCAACCTGGCCAATCCGGCTGATCATGCTGATCATGCTGTTCGAGTGGATCGACGAAATCGGCAGAGCCGTGGCAACGCACCGAATCGCCCATGTGTTCCTGCCCAAAGCTCTTCCAACAATCCAGTGTGACCGACAAACACTTCCAGGCTGCACTGACCGAATTAGGCATTCGCGCCCGCCGGCAATACAACTGCCGACATACTTACGCTACCATGTGCCTCATGGCGGGTATGAACCCTGCGTTTATTGCCACTCAGCTCGGTCATAGCGTTCAGATGGTGCTATCGACTTACGCCCGATGGATCAATTCCAGCACTGACTGGGATGAACTCGGTAAGCTCGAAAACAGCTTGATTGGTACAAAATTGGTACAGACAGAAACAGTACCCCTCTGAAA
>Ga0308163_10001146_pt1 | contig 32176 bp, 28 predicted proteins | sample PhyTR1_FD_201037 | JGI IMG/M metagenome (GOLD analysis project Ga0308163, IMG submission 201037) | Phyllosphere microbial communities from UC Gill Tract Community Farm, Albany, California, United States - DLSLT.R1 | ecosystem: Host-associated > Plants > Phyllosphere > Unclassified | place: USA... | reverse complement strand
CTCTGTCGCTGCACGTACCGGAGCCTACCGGCCGTCCGGGCTGCAAGACCGATTTTACGTACCTCCAGTTGACCCCTGCCGGCGCTGTCCGGCGCCCGCCCATCGACGTCGCCCCGCTCGAAACGAGCGACATGGCCCAGCAACTCATCCGCGTGCTCGACGAGAACGGCAACGCCGTCGGCCCGTGGGCCGAAGCGCCCGACCGCGACCTGCTGCGCTTTGGCCTGCGCACGATGATGAAGACCCGTATTTTTGACGCGCGCATGGTCATCGCCCAGCGCCAGAAAAAAATGTCGTTCTACATGATCAGCCTCGGCGAAGAAGCGATCGGTACCGCGCACGCGCTCGCGCTGCAGGACGGCGACATGAATTTCCCGACCTACCGCCAGCAAAGCCTGTTGATGGCGCGCGAAGTGCCGCTGGTCGACATGATCTGCCAGCTGCTGTCGAACGAGCGTGATCCCCTCAAGGGGCGGCAGTTGCCGGTGATGTACTCGGTGCGCAGCGCCGGCTTCTTCACGATCTCGGGCAACCTTGCCACCCAGTACCCGCAGGCGGTCGGCTGGGCCATGGCCTCGGCCATCAAGGGCGACACCAAGATCGCGTCGGCCTGGATCGGCGACGGCGCCACCGCCGAATCCGATTTCTCCACCGCCCTCACCTTTGCCCACGTGTACCGCGCGCCGGTCATCCTCAACGTGGTCAACAACCAGTGGGCGATCTCGAGCTTCCAGGCGATTGCCGGCGGTGAGAGCGTGACCTTCGCCACGCGCGGCGTGGGCAGCGGCATCGCGTCGCTGCGGGTGGATGGCAATGACTTTCTCGCTGTGCTGGCTGCCTCGCGCTGGGCCGCCGAGCGCGCGCGCAGCAACCTGGGCCCGACGCTGATCGAATGGGTCACCTACCGCGCCGGCCCGCACTCGACGTCGGACGATCCGGCGCGCTACCGCCCGGCCGACGATTACGCCCGCTTCCCGCTGGGCGACCCGATTGCCCGCCTGCGCCAGTACCTGACCAATCTGGGCTGGTGGTCGGACGAAGAGCACGACGCGACGCACACGGCGCTCGAAGCCGAGATCCTGGCCGCGCAAAAAGAAGCCGAGAGTTTCGGCATCCTGGGCGACGAGCGCGCACCGAGCGCCGCGACGATGTTCGAGGACGTTTATAAAGACATGCCGGAGCACCTGCGCCGTCAGCGTCAACAGCTGGGGGTATGAGCATGGCACGCGACGATTTACCAAAAGATGCGGCCACCGTGCCGATGACCATGATCCAGGCGCTGCGCTCGGCCATGGACGTGATGATGGAACGCGACGACAACGTCGTCGTGTATGGCCAGGACGTCGGCTACTTCGGCGGCGTGTTCCGGGTTACCGATGGCTTGCAGGCGAAGTACGGCAAATCGCGCGCATTCGACGCGCCGATTTCCGAAGGCGGCATCGTCGGCACCGCGGTCGGCATGGCCGCGTACGGACTGCGCCCCGTGGTCGAGATCCAGTTTGCCGATTATTTCTACCCGGCGACCGACCAGATCGTGTCCGAGGCGGCGCGCCTGCGCTACCGCTCGGCCGGCGAATTCACGGCCTCGATGGTGATCCGCATGCCTTGCGGCGGCGGCATCTACGGTGGCCAGACCCACAGCCAGAGCCCGGAAGCGTTCTTCACCCACGTGTGCGGCCTGCGCACCGTGATGCCATCGAACCCGTACGACGCCAAGGGCCTGCTGATCGCGTCGATCGAGAACGATGATCCGGTGATCTTCCTGGAACCGAAGCGCCTGTACAACGGCCCGTTCGATGGTCACCACGACCGGCCTGTCGTGCCATGGTCGGGTCACCCGAAAGGCGACGTCCCGACCGGCTACTACACGGTGGAGCTGGACAAGGCGGCCATCGTCCGTCCCGGCAACGACGTTACCGTCATCGCCTACGGCACCATGGTCTGGGTCGCTGAAGCCGCGGCCCGTGAATCGGGCGTCGATGCCGAAGTGATCGACCTGCGCAGCATCTGGCCGCTCGACCTGGACACGCTCGTCAAATCGGTGCAGAAGACGGGTCGCTGCGTGATCGTGCACGAGGCCACGCAGACGAGCGGCTTTGGCGCCGAACTGGCCGCGCTCATTCAGGAACACTGTTTCTACCAGCTGGAAGCGCCGATCGGGCGCGTGGCCGGCTGGGACACCCCGTATCCGCATGCGCAGGAATGGGCTTACTTTCCAGGGCCCGACCGTGTCGGCGCGGCCCTGAAACGCGTGATGGAGGGTTGATCATGGGGATTCATGTCATCAAGATGCCGGACCTGGGCGAAGGCATCGCCGAAGTGGAAGTCGTCGCCTGGCACGTGCAGCCGGGCGACACGGTGCGCGAAGACCAGGTGCTGGCCGACGTCATGACCGACAAGGCGACGGTGGAAATCCCGTCGCCCGTCGCCGGGACAATCACGAGCCTGGGCGGCGCAATCGGCCAGTCGCTGGCCGTGGGCGCCGAACTCATCCGCCTCGAGGTCGCTGGCGCCGGTAACGTCAGCGCCGACAAGGCGCGCAAGGAGCCCGTGCAATCGGGCGCGGCCACCGCGCCGGCCGAAGAAGTGGCCGAACCACAGCTCGAGGCCGTGGCGGCGCATGCCGCAGAAACATCAGCACCGGCCCCTGCGCCGGCCAAACCGGCACCTGCTCCGGCAGCCAGGCCAGCACCGGCGCGGGCCACGTCCGGCGCGCCACTCCGCGCCGACGGCGAAAAACCGCTGGCCCCGCCGGCCGTGCGGCAGCGCGCCTGGGACCTGGGCGTCGAGCTGCAGTTCGTGCCCGGCAGCGGGCCTGCGGGCCGCATCACGCACGCCGATCTGGATGCGCACGTGGCCGGGCGCCGCGGCGGCGCGGCGGGTGGCGCGATGGACGAGCGCTACGCCGAGCAACACGGCGAACATGCGACGCAGATCATTGGCCTGCGGCGCAAGATCGCCGAGAAGATGCAGGAAGCCAAGCGCAACATCCCGCACTTCACCTACGTCGAAGAAGTCGACGTGACCGAACTCGAAGCGCTGCGCCTGCAACTCAATGCCCGCTATGGCCAGGAGCGCGGCAAGCTGACGCTGCTGCCGCTCTTGATGCGCGCCGTGGTGCTGGCGCTGCGCAGCTACCCGATGATGAGCGCGCGCTATGACGACGAAGCCAACACCCTGACGACCTACGACGCAGCCCATATCGGCATCGCGGCGCAGACCGAATCGGGCCTGATGGTGCCCGTTGTGCGGCATGCCGAATCGCGCGATCCATGGTCGAGCGCGGCCGAAATTGCACGCCTGGCCGAAGCCGCCCGCAGCGGCAAGGCCACGCGCGACGAACTGACCGGCTCGACGATCACGATCACGAGCCTGGGCGCGCTGGGCGGCATCGTCACGACGCCCGTCATCAACCGGCCCGAGGTCGCGATTGTCGGTGTGAACCGCATCGTCGACCGCCCCGTCATCCGTGACGGCGCGATGGTCGCGCGCAAGATGATGAACCTGTCGTCATCGTTCGACCACCGCGTCATCGATGGCATGGTGGCCGCCCAGTTCGTGCAGTCGATCCGGGGTTACCTCGAGTTTCCTGCAACCCTGTTCGTGGAGTAAGCGATGGAGACGATCAATACGACACTGCTGATCATTGGTGGCGGGCCGGCCGGCTACGTGGCAGGCATCCGTGCGGGCCAGCTGGGCATCCCCACCGTCCTCGTCGAGGGCGCGCAGCCGGGCGGCACCTGCCTGAACATCGGCTGCATTCCGTCGAAGGCGCTGATCCATGCGGCCGACGAGTACGCCAAGACCGTCCACTACGCGGCGCAAACCTCGCCGCTCGGCATCAGGGTGGACGCGCCCAGCATCGACCTCGACAAGACGGTCGCCTGGAAGGATGGCATCGTCAAGCGCCTGACCGGCGGCGTCGGCGCGCTGTTGAAAAAACAGGGCGTGCGCGTCGTGCGCGGCTGGGCGCGTGTCCTGGACGGCAAGACGGTCGAAGTGCAGCCGCACGAAGGCAGCGGGCAAGAGCCGGTGCGCATCCGCTGCGAACATTTATTGCTGGCGAGTGGCTCACACGCGGTCGAACTGCCGTTCATGCCATTCGGCGGGCCGGTCATTTCATCGACCGAGGCGCTGTCACTGAGCGAGGTGCCACGCCGCATGGTGGTCGTTGGCGCCGGTTATATCGGGCTGGAACTGGGCACGGCGTTTCGCAAGCTGGGCAGCCAGGTCACGGTCGTCGAAGCGGCCGAGCGCATCCTGCCAGCCTACGATGCCGACCTGGTCAAGCCGGTTGCCAGTTCGCTCGAACGCCTGGGTGTCGAGGTCCGTCTGGCGACGTCAGTGCTGGGCATGGAGGGCGAACGGGTCAAGGTGCGCGACGCGTCCGGCGTGGAAGCGTATCTCGAAGCCGACCGGGTGCTGGTGGCCGTGGGCCGCAAGCCGGCAACCACCGGCTGGGGCCTCGAACACCTGATGCTCGACATGAACGGGCGCGCCGTGAAGGTCGACGAACAATGCCGCACGTCGATGCGCAATGTCTGGGCCATCGGTGACCTGACCGGTGAACCGATGCTGGCGCACCGCGCGATGGCGCAGGGCGAAATGGTCGCCGAGATCATTGCCGGCAAGCGGCGCTGGTTCCATCCGGCGGCCATTCCGGCGGTGTGCTACACCGATCCCGAGATCGTCGTGGCCGGCATGTCCCCTGGCGAAGCGGCTGCGGCCGGCATCGACGCCATCAGCGCCAGCTTCCCGTTCAGCGCCAACGGGCGGGCCATGACGATCGAGAGCACCGACGGGTTTGTCCGCGTCGTCGCGCGCAAGGACAACCACCTGATCCTGGGCTGGCAGGCGGTGGGCGTCGGTGTGGCGGAACTGGCGGCGGGCTTTACGCAGTCGATCGAACTGGGCGCGCAGCTGGAAGACGTGGCGCGCACGATCCACGCCCATCCTACCCTCGGTGAAGCGGTGCAGGAAGCAGCGCTGCGCGCGCTGGGCCACGCGCTGCATATCTGATCCGCATGCCATCCGACACACGGATGGCAGTGCGGGCGACTGCGCTGGTTCAGTCCAGCGCAGACGGCGCCGCACGGCGCCGGTCGACCAGAACGGTACCAAGGCGCAGCGCGGTGGCCACCGCCTGGTCGATGGGCGGCGCATAGCCGCACGCGATCCAGCGCATTGCTATATGAATCACGCCACCGACCACCCCAGCCTGCAATAACTCGTCGTCCAGTGCTTCCGGCGCCAGCAGACCTGCCACGGCCTTGCCGATCTCGCGCAGCGAATCGTTGAACGTACGGTCGACGGCAACGCTGACTCCACGTATTTCCACAAGGAAGACGCGCGCCGAGCGGGGCTCGCTCTGCAGCAGAGAGAAATAAGCGTAGAGCATGGCTCGCGCGCGCGCAACCTTGCCGCCGCGCGTCGTTCCGCCCGCTTGCAGGATTTGTTTCAGCACCGAATCTGTCACGAAATTGTAGCAATCGATCAAGAGCGTTTCGCTGTTCGCGAACGATTCGTAGAAGTACCGCTCGGTGAGACCAGCAGCGTCGCAAACCGCCTTGACGGTCGCATTGTGATAGCCGCGCTCGCCATATACGCTGATCGCGCCGGCAATCAGCCGGCTGCGTCGATCAGCGCGACGTTGCTCTGGCGTCTGTCCGCGATAGGAGCGGGAGTTGGATAGCTCTTGAGTCATTGCAACATTCTGACACATTATCACTAATAATGATGACAAGCTGTCATGTCAGTACCGGGACTGACTCGAGCTCACAGCATCCGGGTTACCGGTCAGCCTAGCAGACAATCAATGGATCAGCGCTGCAACGACGTTACTATCTATTCTGAGCGACATGGGGAACTGAGGACAGCCGGCCGGCCGCCTGACGACATCAGTTGATGGCCTGCCATGCACGATGGCCCAGGAAGGTTATCGGGAAGGCAAGTGTTGCAAGGGCAATGCACCAGACTGCACATTGCCCTCCGTGGGAATTACTTGTTACCGCTGCCAGTGCCGGCTGCGGACTGGCTGCCTTGCTTGCCATCCGCGTCGGTCTTGCCCTGGAATCCTTCATCGCCCTGCTCTTCGCTGGAGCCGCCGGCCAGCAGGTCATCGGTGCGACCAGCCTGCCCGTTCGTTGCCAGCGCGTCGGTCCCTGCGTTCTTGCTGTCCGGCTCAGTTGCGGATTCCTTGCTGCCGCTGCCGGCGACGTCGCCGGTGGAGCCGGCGCCCATCGTCGCTACACTGGTCGTGCCGGTGGTGAGCTGGTCCCAGTTGCGGCCCTTGATGTCCTGATCCTTGTTGTCGTTATCGATTGGCATGTTGCGCTCCTGATGAGATTAAGTGCAACCATCTTAGTCCTGCCACCGTGTGCCGCAATAGGCGCGTGCGCCCGTCCCGTGTAGGACTGGGAGCGCACGGCATGCATCACCTGCAAGGCTTGGCAATCGGTACCACTACCGAGTTGCGGTTTTGCCGCAATGCAACATTTCTGTGTTTACCGGCGCTATACTGCTGACGAACCGCATGCCTGGCACCGCCCGTGCCAGTGCCAGAGCGTCTCCCGCATTGTGCCATCTGCAGCGCTGTTATCCGGCGCTGCACTATCCGACTGTCAGGACCATCCCCATGAAGAATCTCACCATCGGTGCCCGCCTCGGCCTGGGCTTTGCCATCGTGCTCGTGCTGCTTGCCGCCATGAGCGTGACCGCGCTCACACGCATGGACCAGGCAGGCAGCAAGACCCACCGCCTCGTCAACACCAGCATGAAGAACCAGCGCAACATCGCTGAATGGCGCCGCAACATCGAGGTCAACTCGGCCATCAACGAGACCGTGTATCACGCGCCCGACGCCACGATCCTGGACGTCGTTGCCGCCCGGCGTGCCGCGATCACCGCGCGCTCGAACGTGCTGCAGAAGGAAATCGACGCCGCCCTTGCCAACCCCGGCGTGCGCGAACAGTTCAAGACGGTCCAGCAGGAGCGGGTCGCCTATATGGCAGCGCGCGACGCGCTGTTCGAGGCCAAGCGCGCCGGCGACCCTGCCCGGATTGACGACATCTACCGCAATCGCATGGTGCCGCAGACGCGCTCGTACCTGGCAGTCGTCGGCAAGTTCGCCGACATGCAGAGCGCAGCCACCAGCGTCATCGCCACCACCATTCTCGACACGTACGCGAATACCCGGATCGTCCTGTTCACGCTGGCCGGTGCGGCGCTGCTGCTTGGTGTCGCCTGCGCCTGGTTCATCACCCGCTCGATCACGCAGCCGCTGCGCAGCGCAGTCGCGGTGGCCGAACGCGTCGCTGCCGGCGACCTGACCAGCCGCATCGAAGTCGGCCGGCGCGACGAAGTGGGCCAGTTACTCGATGCGCTGGGCCGCATGAACACGAACCTGGCGGGCATTGTCGGCCAGGTGCGCGACGGCACCGCGACCATCGCGCACGTCTCGGCCGACATCGCCAGCGGCAACCAGGATTTGTCGGCACGGACCGAGCAGCAAGCGGGTTCCCTTGAGGAAACGGCTGCCTCGATGGAAGAGTTGACCTCGACCGTGCGCCAGAACACCGAGCACGCGCATCGCGCCAACAGCCTGGCCGCCACCGCGGCCGGTGTGGCGGGCGAAGGCGGCCGCATGGTGGCCGACGTGGTCGGGACGATGGGTCGCATCGACGCGTCCTCGCAGCGCATCGTCGACATCATCGGCGTCATCGACGGCATCGCGTTCCAGACGAATATCCTCGCGCTCAATGCGGCGGTTGAAGCAGCCCGCGCCGGCGAGCAGGGTCGCGGCTTTGCCGTCGTGGCCGGCGAAGTACGCACGCTGGCCCATCGTTCCGCCGCAGCGGCCAAGGAAATCAAGGGCCTGATCGATCATTCCGTGGCCCAGGTTCGCGAAGGCACACGCCAGGTCGATCTGGCTGGCACGACCATGCAGCAGATCGTACGCAGCATCGACGAGGTCACGCTGATCATGAACGAGATCACCGCCGCGAGCGAAGAGCAGACGGCCGGCATCGAGCAGGTCAACACCGCCATCGTCGAGATGGACCGCGTCACGCAGCAGAACGCCGCGCTGGTCGAACAGGCGGCAGCAGCCGCCGACGCGATGCGCGAACAGGCTGGTCAGCTCGAATCCGTGGTGGCCACCTTCCGCCTCGATCCAGCCCCGGCACCGGCTGCGCGCCTGGCGAGGCCGGCGTCGCGCATCGCGTTGGCAGCCTGAGCCGCTGCTAGAATGCCCGGCTGACGCGATCACGGGAAAGAACGGCAAATGGGTATTGGTGTGTTGTGCGGCCTGCTGGCCGGGGCCCTGTGGGGCATCGTGTTCCTCGCGCCGGCCTATCTGGCGGCGTTCACGCCCTTGCAGCTCACTGCCGGCCGCTACCTGGCGTATGGCGCCCTTGCCCTCGTGCTCGTGGGCCCGCGCCTGCGCGTGCTGGTTGGCCGCCTGAGCCGGGCCGACCTGTACGCACTGACCCGCCACGCGCTAGCCGGTAACATCGTGTATTACGTGTTGCTGGCGTATGGCGTGCAATATGCCGGGATCGCGCCCACCTCGCTGATCGTCGGCATGGTGCCGCTGGTGGTCACGCTGCTCGGCCGCCACGACCACGGCGCCGTGCCCCTGCGGCGCATGCTGGCCCCGTTGCTGCTGGTGGCGGCCGGCATTGGCTGCATCAACATCGACACCTTCGCGCACGCCCCGGTCGACGCCTCCGCCATCGGCATCGCCGGTGGGGTGCTGTGCGCTGCGGGTGCATTGCTGTGCTGGAGCTGGTACGCGCTCGACAATGCGCGCTACCTGAAGACCAACCCGCACTTCAGCAGCGCCGAGTGGTCGGCGTTGTACGGCCTGGCCACGGGCGTGCTGTCACTGCTGCTGGTGCCGTTCGCATTTCTCGATGCAGGCGCGCCGGACGCCGGCGCCCGCAACTGGACCGTGTTCTGGGCCTGCAATGCGCTGCTCGCGCTGGGCGCCTCCGTCATCGGCAACCATTTCTGGAATGTGGCAAGCCGCCGCGTGCCGGTCACGCTGGGGGGCCAGCTGATCCTGTTCGAGACGCTGTTCGCATTGCTGTACGGCTGCATTTACCGGGGCACTGCGCCCCGGCCACTCGAACTGGCGGCGATTGCGCTGCTGATCGCCGGTGTGGGGTGGTCGGTGCGGCTGCATGGCGCCATCGACCACGGCGGCGCCACGCTGCCCGACCAGGAACGCCGTTGACGCAGCGGATCAGGTCTTGCTGCGCGACTTGAAGGTCGCGACGCGATACAGGTACCAGCCGAGCAGGCCGATCAGGACCGCCTTGGACACCGGGTCGACGTACTGCGCGACGCGTTCGTACTGGCTCTCCAGCGCGTAACCGGCACCGGTCAGGATGCCGGTCCAGATCAGCGAACCGATCGTCGAGAACAGCAGGAACTGCCCCATCGACATTTTGGCCAGGCCAGCCGGTACCGAGATCAGAGTGCGGATCGCCGGAATCAGCCGCCCCAGCAGCACCACTTTCTTGCCATGCTTTTCGAACGCGGCCATCGCATGTTCGATATCGCCGTGCGTCACCGTCATCCAGCGCGCATGCTTGTCGGCGAAGGCTTCAAGCCGCTCCTTGCCATACACCCGGCCCGCGTAATACCAGGGCAGCGCGCCGGCCACCGACCCGGCCGTGCCGGCCACCAGCACGCCAATCACGTTCAGGTCACCGCGCGCGGCCACGAAACCGGCAAATGGCATGATCAGTTCCGAAGGAATCGGGGGAAAGATGTTTTCCAGCGCCATCAGGGCAAAGACGCCCAGATAGCCGCTTTTCTGCATGAACTCGGTGATGAACTCGAACACGGGACGCACTCCATATGATTTGGCAGCCTCCACGATAACAACTTTCAAAAAACACATCTGTTCTGCTGCGCACGCAGGTCACTACCCGGATGCGATGTTTCGCCTCCGGGGGGTTGGTGATGCCTGCACTTGCCGCTAACATGGCCAGATACCGAACCCAGGATGCCCACTTGCTCAAAATTAGCCTCGACGCCCTCCAGATCATCGACACCATTGCCCGTCGCGGCTCGTTTGCCGGCGCGGCCAAGGAACTGTTTCGCGTGCCGTCCACCATCTCGTACACCGTCGCCAAGCTGGAGGACGACCTGGGCGTGCGCCTGTTCGACCGCTTCGGGCCGAAGGTCACGCTCACGCCCGCCGGGCAGGCGCTGCTCAAGGAAGGCCGCTACCTGCTGCGCGCCGCGGGCGACCTGGAATCGCGCGTGCGGCGCGTGGCCTCGGGCTGGGAAACCGACTTCGCCCTCGGCATGGATTCGGTGCTGGCCGCCAGCGGCCTGCAGCGCGACATCGAAGCATTCTACGAGGTGGCCGACCACACGCGCCTGCGCATCGCGCGCGAGTCGCTGGGCGGCACCTGGGACGCCCTGCTCGACCGCCGCGTCGACCTGCTCGTGGGCGCGGCCGGCGACGGCCCGTCGGGCGGCGGCTACACGGCCGAACCGATCGGCACGAGCAGCTTCGTGTTTGCCGTCGCGCCGCACCATCCGCTGGCCGCCATCGCGCATCCGCTCGACAAGGCCGATCTGCTGCCGTACCGGGCGATCACGGTATCGGACTCGGCGCGCGTGCTGGGCGCGCGCACCGTGGGCATCCTGTTCGGGCAAGACACGCTGGCCGTGCCCGACATGCGCACCAAGTATGAGTTCCAGGTGCAGGGCCTGGGCTTTGGCTTTTTGCCCGAGGCCTGGGCCCGGCCGGCCATCGCGCGTGGCCTGCTCATCGAAAAGCAGGTGGTCGAACCCAAGCCCGATGAAACCTTTTACCTGGCCTGGCGCAGCACCGAGGACGGCGCAGCGCTGACATGGTGGATCGACCGGATGCGCACGAGTTCACCGTTCGCGCGCATGGCCGTTGATCCGTGTCCGGTCATGTGAACCGGACAGGGTTACTGCGGCAGGTCGAACACCAGCACTTCGGCCGCGTCGGCCTGGCCCAGCGTCACCGCCGGTTCGCCGGTGATCTTGAGCGCGTCGCCACCGCTCAGCGCCACGCCGTTGACCGTGATCTGGCCATGAATCACGTGGACATACGCCTGGCGGCCATCGGCCAGGACATGTGTGGCCCCATCGGCGCCGTTGAAGATGCCGGCATGGATCGACGCATCCTGGCGGATCGAGACCGAACCGTCGCGGCCATCGTTCGACGCCACCACGCGCAGCTTGCCGGTCTTCGAGGCCGTATCGAAGTGCTTCTCTTCGTAGCGCGGCGCGGCGCCGATCTCGTTCGGCTCGATCCAGATCTGCAGGAAGTGCACGCCTTCGGTCTTGGAACCGTTGAATTCGCTGTGCACGACGCCGGTACCGGCGCTCATGACCTGCACGTCGCCATAGCGCAGCACCGAACCATTGCCCATGCTGTCCTTGTGCGCCAGGGCCCCTTCGAGCACGTACGAAATGATCTCCATATTGCGGTGACCATGTGAATCGAAGCCCCGGCCAGCCTCCACGTGGTCATCGTTGATGACGCGCAGCGGGCCGAACCCCATGTGTTTCGGGTCGTGGTAATGACCGAACGAAAACGAGTGCTGCGAATTCAGCCAGCCAAAACTGGCGGCACCGCGTTCATTGCTTTTACGGACGTTCAACATCGTGTGCTCCTTTCGTGATGGGATGATCGAGCTGCTCGAATCTGTCTGCCGTCACCGGCATCTATCGACTGTCGCCTTGTTCTCGATGCGATGGTGTCATTATGCCTGCCGCACCTGCGGATGAAAAACGAGTTATCTGCACTCCTATCGTCGATATTTTCGATGATCGATCCGCCGCGTTGCGGCCAGTGCGGTTGAATCGTGTGCGCCTGTCAGCGTGTGCTCAGGTAGCATATTTACAACTATGCATAGCACCTACTCCAAGGCATCCCACGCGCAGAACGCACTCATCTTCGATGGCATCACCAGCGATTGGGACTTCACGCCCTCCCCTGTCATGCGCTGGGAACGACGCCAGATGGCCGAGCGCTTCGTGCGCGCCGTGCACCGGCGCCCGGCCGCCAGCGTCGTGGAACCGGCCAGCGCGCGGCCGGCGTGGATCGTGTATTTTCTGTTCGCGCCGGATGGCGTCCTGCATCCGGCGCACCGCTTCACGCTGGCCCGCCTGCGCGAGGAAGGCCTGCCGATTCTCGTCGTGTGCAGCTGCGCGGACGCGCGCCGCATGCCGGCCGACCTGCCGGACCTGTGCGATGCGCTGTTGTGGAAAGCGATGGAAGGCTACGATTTTTCGGCGTACACGCTGGCGCTGCGCCATCTCAGCCGCCACTCGCCGGGCGCCGACGTCATCGTCATGAACGATTCGGTGTTCGGGCCATTCGTGCCACTGCGCCCGGTGCTGGACAACAGCCGCTGGGACCTGACCGGCTTCACGGCCTCAAGCGAAATGACCAACCATGTGCAGTCGTATGCATTCTGCCTGCGCGGGGTGACGCCGGCGCGCATGGCGCGCCTGGCGACGGTGTTCTTTCCGTTCGGCGCCCTGAGCGCGCCGCAGGACGTGATCGCGCTGCAGGAAACGCGCATGGCGCGCGTGGCGGCCCGTTCGATGACGGTCGGCGCGCTGTGGTACAGCGACGCCACCCGCGTCCACAACCCGACCCTCGTCAAACCGATGGAACTGCTCGATGCCGGCTTCCCGTTCCTCAAGCGGGCCTTGCTGACCAAGAGCAGCAACTACATCGAACGCGACCTCGTGCTCGAGCGGCTGGCCCGGCACGGCCACCCGCTCGACGTCTGAACGCCGCGCTCAGAACTTCACGGCCGCGCGCGCGTAGTAGTAACCGCCGTTGATCCCGTACGGCGAGAAGCCCGGGTAGATCGTCACCGCACCGTTATCCAGGTTGGCGCGCTGCTCGGCCAGGATCAAAGGATTGACCTTGTCCGGGTACTCGTTGAACAGGTTGTTCGCGCCCAGCGACACGCTCCACGCCTTGCTGATCTGGTAGCTCACTTCCAGGTCGGTCAGGAGGCTCGCCTTGATCCGGTTTTCACGATACACCGCGCCGTCGGTCGAGAACTGTTCGGACGACTTGCCGAAATAATTCTCGCGCAGGTTCACGGTCCAGTCGCCGATGCGCCACAAGCCGCCCAGGTTCACGCGCACCTTGGGCGAGGCCGTTTCCAGGTGCGAGATCGCGGTAGCGTCGAGCAGCGTCTGCGCGCCCAGCTGCGTCGGCGCCTGGTTGATCTTGATGACCTCGACCTTGTTGTAGTTGGCCGCCGCCGACCAGTCCACGCGCCCGTACGCGCCGTAGTTGCTGCTCAGGGTGGCGACCACTTCGGCGCCGCGGCTACGGGTGTTGACCGCATTGGTGAAGATATTGATGCCGGTTTGCACGACGGTCGGATCGAGCACATTGCCATTGGCCAGGATCGCCGCCGTGACGGCCGGCGAATTGATCGCGCCGCCGGAACCGTACAGCGAGCCGCTGCCGACGATGCGGTCGCGGATCGTGATCTGGTAGGCGTCGAGCGTGACAGCCACGCCGGCGGCCGGATTGAGCACCAGGCCGGCGCTGATATTGGTCGATGCTTCCGGCTTCAGGCCGTCAATGCCCACCAGGCGCGCGCCCGGCGAATTCGGGGCCAGTTGCACGAAGGCGCTGCGTGGCGACACATTGGTGGCCGAGTAGAACGATTCGGCCAGCGTCGGCGCGCGAAAGCCGTTGCTGTAGGTGGCCCGCACGGCCACATCCGGCGTGAAGTCGTAACGGCTCGTGAGCTTGCCGACCTTGGCGTTGCCGAAGTCGCTGAAGTCCTCGAAACGGCCGGCGATGTCGACGGTCCAGCCAGCAACGGGCTGCACGGCGATATTCGCGTAGACCGCCTTGTTGTTGCGGCTGTGTTTTCCGGCGTCGGTCAGCGAAAAGCCCGGGAACGACTGCGCACCTTCCTTGTAGCGCGACGCGGCGTCGCCCGCGACGATCGCGTAGGTATCGCGGCGGTGCTCGAGGCCCAGCGCCAGCGTCAGTGGCGTGGCCATGCCAACATCGAACTCGCGGCGCAGGTCGAGGTTGTTGGTCCACTGGCTGGCCTGGAATTCCCCGGCCTTGAACGACAGCGGCGTCGCGCCGGTATCGGTAAACAGCGAGATGTTGGCCGAATTGGCCACGCCCAGCTTGGCCACGTCCTTGCCGTAGGTGCTCGACAGGTCCCAGTTCCAGTTGCCGAACACCTTGCCCTTGATGCCGAGCGTGAATCCATAGTCTTCTTCGTCGAACGTCTCCTGCGGGCTGAAGCCCAGCGGGTAAATGGTGGGCAGGCGGTTCGGCATCCGGTAATTCTCGAAGGCGCGCGCTTCCTTCTTGCCGTAGGTGGCAAAGCTGTACAGCTCAGTGTCGCCGCCCAGGTCGACGCCAAAATTGGCGGCGAAGATGTGCTGGCGATACTGGGCGTCGCCCTGGATCTTGTTCAGGTACGGGTAACCTGGCGCATTCACGAGCGACGGCATCGCGGCCATCGTGGCCGGATCGACCACGCGCGGATCGATTCCGCCGCGCTGCGAGAAGCCGTGGTACTTCGTCTCTGCCGTCAGCGACAGGAAAGCGTCGGTGAACGGCGTGATGCCAAGGTTGACCATGCCGTCGCCCGTATGCCCGCCGCCGTCCATGTAGCCGCCGCCATTCACATTCGCGCTACCGCCACGGTAGTTGGACTTGAGGATGATGTTGATGACGCCGGCAATCGCGTCGGTGCCGTACTGCGCGGCCGCGCCATCCTGCAGCACTTCAACGCGCTCGATCGCCGCCACCGGGATGAAGTTCAGGTCGGCCGCAGCGCCGCCCTGGAATGCGCCGGCCAGCACGGCCAGGTTGGCGGTGCCATGGCGGCGCTTGCCGTTGACCAGCACCAGCGTGTTGTTCGGCGACAGCCCGCGCAGCCGCGCCGACAGCGTCATGGCCGCCATGTCGCTGCCGAAGGCCTGGGCATTGAGCGATGGCAGGTTCTGGGCGAGCGCCTGGATCAGGTCGGGCTGGCCGGTGCGGGCCAGCGACGACGCGTCGAGCACCTGGATCGGCGACGCGCTGTCCGCGACCGTCAGGCCGGCGGCGCGCGTGCCCGTCACGATCACGACGCCGGTGCTGGCAATCGCCGGGGCGTCGGGCGCCACGGCAGCAGCCGGCGTGTCGACCGCCGGATCGGGCGACTTGTCGGCGGCGTGGGCAGCCACGCCCCACGACAGCAAGGCAGCGGCGACACTGGTATGAATGATGGTCTTGTACATGGTGGATCCCTGTTTGGCGAATTCTGTTATTGGTATGGTTGGCGTGGCCAGGCGGGCGCCGCGCCGCTTACTTCTTTGCTGCGACGACTTCGATTTCAACGAGCCAGCCGGGATTGCTCAGGCCCGCAACCTGCATCACTGCGCGCGCCGGCAGGTTGGGCTGCGCGCCGCCGAAGAACTGGGTATAGCCGGCCATGAAGCCGGTGACGTCGGCGCGCCCTTTCTGCGCCGGATCGCCTACCAGGAACACCTGCATCTTGACGACGTCGCCCATCCCGAGGCCCATGCCGGCCAGGATCTCCTTGATCTTTTGCAGGACGCCGACCGTCTGCGTCCTGGTGTCGCCGAAGGCCGCAATGGTGTCCGCGCCGGCCGCCTTGTCGACGACGGGCGGCACCTGGCCGCTGATGAAGTGGATCGTGGCGCCTGGCGGCACCGACACCGCCAGGGCAATGGGGAAATCCGAGTTCGGGATCTTGTGGCGCACGATGTCCGCGGCTGCGGCGCTGGCGATGGCAGGGGCCAGCAGCAGCGCGGCGGCCAGGCACGAGATAGAACGGAAAGCAGCGAGTGTCATTGGATCGTCTTTCATGGGCGTGGAAAAAGAAAACAGCATCAGTGCTTGTTGCCGAAGCGGTTGTCGCTTGCCGGCGCAACCTGCAGCGCCATGCGACGCGCCTGGATCTCGGCGCTGGCGACGGGTGGCGCGCGGTTGCCCCAGCTGCTGCGCGCATAGGTCAGCACGGCCGCGATATCGGTGTCGTTCAGGCTGGCGCTGAAATCGGGCATGCCGCCACGGCCCTTGAGCAGCACGTCGGCCACCTCGTCGGGTGCGCCGGTAACGACCTGGCTGGCGACGAGCGCCGGAAACGCGCCGGGAATGCCGCGCCCGTTGGCCTGGTGGCAGGCCGCGCAGTTCTTGGCAAACAGGGTCTTGCCGTCTGCCGGTGCGGCAGTCTGGGCCTGGGCTGCGTCGGCCAGTAAACAGGCAATCGCAAGTGCAATGGTCAGGCTCTTCATGCGCTGGCCCTCCGGTGCAGCGCCTCGACCTGCTGCCACGCCGATTCGATGGCGCCGGCTTGCCAGCCGGTCAGGTAGCTCAGGTGTTCGCCGGCCAGCAGCACCCGGCGCTCGCCATCGAGCAGGACCGGATACGCGCTCTTGCGCGCGGCATCGGTCCATTCGGCCCAGCCACCCAGGCTGTACTGCACGCGGTGCCACGCAACCGAAAAACTGCTCTCGTAACTTGTCCGGTAGGCCGGGAAGATCTTTTCGCCCGCCGCGAGCGCGAACTCGGTCCGTTCAAGCGGCGTCATCCCGCTGACTTCAATGGCGTCCAGCGCGTAGTGGTAGTAGCCCAGCATGACGCCCTTTTTCTGCTGCCAGCCGCCGGACGGCAGCGAAATCGTGTTGATGCCCTTCAGGTCGGTCAGCACGTGGCCGCCGTAGATGTGGTCGTCTTCTTCCCAGAAGCGGCGCCCCATCTGCAGGCCGATCTTGCCGACCGGCGCATACGGGACAGCCTTGATGGCGGCCTTGAAACCGTCGGAGAAGTCGGTGTCGATCATGCGCAGCACGGACAGCGGCACCGTGCACAGGCAATAGTCGGCCGTGACGCGCGAGAGCGCGCCGCTGGCCGTGTCGCGCACTTCGATCGTGACCTTGTCGTCGCCCTGGCGGATGCGCTGGACTTCGGCGTGATAGCGGATGCGTCCGCCCAGCCGCCGGGCGAATGCGCGCGGAATCGCGTCCATGCCGCCGACCGGCTGGAACATCGTGGCGTGCATCGGGAACTCCTGCACCGCGCTGTAGACCTTGCCGACCCGGGCCGCCAGCAGATCGCGAAACGCCAGCGGATCGGACGGCGTGCCCGCACCCGGCACCAGGCCGGCGCCGGGGTTGGTGGCAAAACCGCGCCCGCTGCGGCCCTTGTAGGCCAGGTCGCCGGCGTCCAGCGCCCCTTCGTGCCTGAGGTAATCGAGCAGCAGGCGCTGGTCGTCGCCCGTCAGCTGGGTGTCGAGCTGGTGGCCCGTGACCGATTTCGCCAGCAGCTCGGCGACGTGGCCGCGCATGTCGGCCTTAATCTGTGCGCCGCGCAGGCGCTGCTTCGACAGCGGACCGCCATCCTCGAGGTACACGTACGCATGGTCATTCTCGTTGACCATCACTTCGAGCGGCACCTTGAACTGGCGCGCGTAATACAGCGTGGACTGGTGGTCCAGCGGAATACGCCACGGGCCGTGGTTGATGTACTGGCCGGCATCGAAGCGGCACTGCTGGGCCTCGCCGCCCAGCTCCTGCAGCGCGAAGCCCTTGCGGGCCGTCTGGCAGCGCCCGCCGGCGTAAGGTCGCGCCTCGAGCACCTGGACTTCGTAGCCCAGCTTGCCCAGTTCGTAGGCTGCTGTCAGGCCGGCCAGGCCGGCGCCCAGCACGACGACTTTCTTGCCCTTGCCGCTGCCGGCGAGCAGGGGCGGGGTCGTGGTCCTGGACGCGATCCCCATGCCCCAGGCATTCATTGAACTCATCAGCAGCGCCGAACCGCCAACGGCGGCGGCGCGGTACAGAAACTCACGTCGGGTCAACGACGGTGTCAAACGATCCATGCATAACCTCCACTTGGTGTTACTGGAAAGACCTTGCAACTAGTGGCCTATCAGCAATACCTGTGCCAAGCGGGAGGCAATTACGTCAATACGTTACTTATTAAAATAAAGTTCTTCGACTGTTTTCCCGAATGTAAGCACAGCGTAAGTCTCGCTATGCAAACAAGATTCGGAACAGGCGCGCTGTCATTCGTATTGACAAACGTGACGCTGGCGTATCCGATGCGCACGGCATAGCGCGTCCAGACTTTATTCGTTGGAACATGGAATAGACCGGCGGCCAGTGGCCAGCGGGGCCTGCGCACACGCCCGGAGCGTGCCAAATCGACACTGCACCGTTGTGGCGTAAATACGCACTTCAATGGGTGTGGTCGATGCCGTCGTGATCCAGCCAGTAGTTGAACTGGCCGTAGCTGGGAATGACGCCGGGCGCACAGTCGGCGAAGTGGTCGAGCAGCATCTGGCGATACGCCGCAGGCCGCGAGAAGCGCGGGTGGGTGGCGGCAAAGTGCGCGGCGGCGGCCACGAACAGCGCCCGCAGCGCGGCGTCGGTGTTCGTGCCTGCATTGGCACCGCTCGTTGCGCCATTGCGCGGGCGGCCACGCTTGACGCCGGCGCTGGCCGAGCGCGTCCTGCCGCGCGCGCCGGAGTTGGCGTAATCGGGCAGCAGCGCGTCGATCGTCTGGCCCCGCTCCCAGTAGCGGCGCAGGTAGCGCATGAGCGTGGCGACGGACACCGCATGGGTGCTGGCATAGGCGCTGAGCAAGGCTGCACGCGGGCGTGGCAGGTACACCTGCGGTACGTCACGGTGCAGCGCGCTCACGGCATCCCACGCCTTCATCTGCAGCAGGCGGTGCTTGCCGGACGGGGCCTCGGCGTGCGGCGCACGACACGGATCGGTGAGCAGCAGGCGCGCGCGTCGCATCGAGACGTCGGCGCTCAGGACCTGCAGGGATGTGCTGCACGGCGTGGCGCTCGGCTGCCGCAACGGGTAGAGATACGCAACGCCATGCGCCACGTCGATCCAGAGAATCCGCACCAGATGGCCCGGTGGATCGAGGTATTCGATGACATCGTTGTGCAAGAACATCGGCCGCTCCTGGCGTTGAGTTCATTGCTTGTATGCAAAGAACGCGCCAGGCACGGTGATCGCGGCTCCGGTCGGGGCCGCCGGTGGGTCATTTCTGCGCCAGGATCCATTTCGCCAGGACCTTGGCATCGGCTTCGGTGACCTGCGGATTGGCCGGCATCGGGATCGGGCCCCAGGTGCCGCTGCTGCCTTTCTGGATCTTCTGGACCAGGCGCGCCTCGGCGCCGGCATCCTTCGCGTACTTGGCCGCGACATCCTTGTAGGACGGGCCAACCAGCTTGGCGCCGATGGCATGGCACGCCATGCAGGCCTTGGCCTTGGCCAGGTCGGGGTTCGCTTGGGCGGCAGGGATCGCGGCGACGGCGAATGTCACCGCCAGGGTCAGGGTCAGGTACGTCTTCATGATGCTCCAGTGGCTGGGTTGATCGCAGGGGCCGGCACCCTGTCTGGGCACCACCCGCCATCATAGCTGGAAACCCCGGTGACATGGGCAGCGCGCCGGTGCGTGACCAGCATCCGACACGCCCATCTTGAAATTTGAATAGGAATGATTCGCATTTATGATTAGAATGGCGCCGTTCCGCGATCTTTACTTCTATTTACGTATTGACGCGAAGCTTTACTGCTAATGATAAAAAGGATGCCTGAAGAATGACCAACCGTTTGCCTGCCCCGCAGTTTGCCCGCACCATCCTGAGCCTGGCCATCGGCGCGATGCCGCTTGCCGGTCTCGCCGCTGACGCGATGCTTGAAGACTTGCCGGCGGCCATGCCCACCGTGGTTGTCACCGCGGCCGGCTTCGAGCAGACGATCCGCGAAGCGCCGGCATCGATCACGGTGCTGAGCCGCGAGCAGCTTCAAAAAGAGCGCTTCGGCAACCTGGCGCAGGCGCTCGAGAGCGTGGAAGGCATCGACGTCGGCGCCAGCGGCGACAAAACCGGTGGCATGAACATCAGCATCCGCGGCATGCCGAGCGACTACACGCTGATCCTGATCGATGGCCGGCGCCAGAATGCGGCCGGCAATGTCACGCCGAATGGCTTCGGCGGTACCTCGACCAGCTTCATGCCGCCGGTCAGCGCCATCGAGCGCATCGAGATCATCCGTGGTCCGATGTCGACGCTGTACGGCTCGGATGCCATGGGCGGCGTGATCAACATCATCACGCGCAAGGTCGGCAAGCGCTGGGCCGGCTCGGTGGCAGCCGACTACACGCTGCAGGAAGACGAGCAGTTCGGCGACGTCAAGGGCGCCAAGTTCTACCTGAACGGCCCGCTCGCGGCCGATGTGCTGGGCTTGTCGTTGCGCGGCAGCACGCTGCGCCGCGACGAGGCCAGCATCTCGTACGACGAGATCAACCCGGCCCGGCCGCTGGTCCAGAACGCCAATCCGGTCAGGCAGAAGGTCGATAACCTGGGCGCGCGCCTGGCGTTCACCCCGCACCGCAACCACGAATTCGTACTGGACGTCGACAGGACGCGCCAGACCTATGACAACACGCGCGGCCAGCTCGGGACGCTGGGCACGGGCGGCTACGGACCGGAGCAGAAGTACAACCGCGACCAGACGACGCTGTCGTACAAGGCGCGGCTGCCGTTCGGCACCTGGGACAGCAGCTATATGGTGAACAACACGGAAACCATCGGCCGCACGATTCCGCCGGGTACGCCGGGCGCGGTACCCGGCACGCCCCGCACGCTGGAGGTCGAGAGCAAGGTGTTCGACACCAAGCTGCTGGTGCCGTGGGGCGCGCACCTGACCACCATCGGCGCCCAGCACTGGGATGCCGAGATGATCGACGGCGTCGCACCGCAAGCGTTCGCGTTCACGCAGAAAGCGCTGTTCGTGGAAGACGAGTGGCGCCTGCACGAGCGCCTGTCGCTGACGGTCGGTGCGCGCTACGATGACCACAGCATCTTCGGCGGCCAGACCAGCCCGCGCGGCTACCTGGTCTGGAGCGCCTCGCCCCGCTGGACCGTCAAGGGCGGCGTGAGCAAGGGCTACAAGACCCCGCGCGTCGAGCAGCTGACCCCTGGCATCAACGGCTTCGGCGGCCAGGGCACGATCCCGCTCGTGGGCAGCCCGAACCTGCAGCCAGAAACCAGCGTCACGTCCGAACTGGGCGCCTACTTCGACAACGGCGCCGGGTGGACCGCCAACGCCACGGTCTTCAACAACGATTTCAAGGACAAGATCACCAGCGGCACTGGCCTCATCAACTGCACCTACCGCCCGGCACCGAACCGACCCGGCTGCGTCAGCTTCGGCAACTGGCCGAACGTCGATGCCTTCGGCCAGTCGATCAACGTGGACGAGGCCGTCACGCGCGGCGTCGAATTCGCGACGCGCTTCCCGCTTGCCGCCGGCTGGGCCGCCAGCGCCAACTACACGTACACCGACAGCGAACAGGAAAGCGGCGACAATGCGGGCAAACCGCTGTCCGACACGCCACGGCATGCGTTCAATGCGCGCCTGACCTGGGACGTGTCGTCCGGCTGGAATGCCTGGCTGCGCGCCGAGCACCGCAGCGAGCGCTTCCGCGATCCGGGGACATCGGCCGCGACCCGCGCAGCGAAGGAAGCGCTGGGCGACTTCAAGGGCTACACGATGCTGCACCTTGGCACCAGCTACCAGGTCACGCCGGCCATCACGCTCAATGCCGCGATCTACAATCTGCTGGACAAGGACTTCATCGACTACCGCCCCTATCGCACGACGCCGGCAGCGGCGCCGACTTACGGCAGCGTCTACGTCAACACGCTCGATGCACGCCGGCTCTGGCTGTCGATGAACGTGGACTTCTGAGGCGCGTCTGCACTGGCGCTAATCCGGCGCCAGGCGCAGGTCGGGGTCGGCCTCGAACACCCCGGCCAGCCAGGTGGCAAACGCCTGCAGGCGCGGATTGGCGATGCGGCCCCGTGGGTACAGCAGGGACACCGGCATCGGCGTCGGGCACAGGGCGGGCAGCACCACGGCCAGCGCGCCCTGCGCCACGTGCGCGCGCACCTGATAGCGCGCCAGTTGCGCCAGTCCCAGCCCCTGCAGCGCGCACAGCAGGTTGGCCTCGGCGTCGTTGACGGCGATGCCGCCGTTCATCGCCACCCGGACCGCGCCCTCCACACCCTCTGCTTCACCTGAGAGCGTCCACTCGAACGCGCGCCCGGTGCGGCCCGAGAAATGCACGATCGCGTCGTGCTGGCCCAGTTCGTCGACCGTCGCAGGCGTGCCCCGCCCCGCCAGGTAGCCGGGCGTGGCCGCGATCACGAAGCGCATCATGCCGATCCGGCGCGCCACCAGGCTCGAATCGGGCAAGTCACCCACGCGCAACGCGCAATCGATGCCTTCGGCGGTCAGGTCGACCAGGCGGTCGCCCAGGCTGATGGTCAGGTCGAGCGCCGGATAGGCCTGGCGAAACTCGCCGATGCGCGGCAGCACGATGGCGCGGCCCAGCGCGCCCGGCAGGTCGATGCGCAGCCGGCCCTGCATCCGGCCGGCATGCTCGCCCAAAAAGTCGCCTTCCGCATCATCTATGGCAGCCAGGATCGCGCTGCAGTGGGCGTAGTAGCGCTCGCCCTCCGGCGTCAGCGACAGCCGGCGCGTCGTACGCTGCAGGAGTTGCGCGCCCAGGTAGCGTTCGAGATTCTGCAGCGTGGCCGTCAGGGATGCGCGCGGCAGGTCAAGCGACTCGGCCGCGCGCGTGAAACTGTTCGCCTCGACGATGCGCACGAACGTCTGCATCGCTTTCACCTTGTCCATGATTGTTCATATAAAGTGAATGGTATAAGCGCATTATGCCCTGATTATCTTTGTGCGCGACCTGCGTAGCATGGCCACATTCCCTCACCCATTCCATGGAGTTCGCCATGAACACCCCCAGGTCATCCTCGCTCTCGTCCGGCATGGTCATGCTGCTGGCAGCGGCCGCCGGCATCATTGTCGCCAACCTGTATTATGCGCAGCCCCTCGTCGGCCCGATCGGCGCCGCGCTGGGGCTGCCGCCCGCGGCGGCCGGCCTGATCGTCACCCTGACCCAGATCGGCTACACGCTGGGCCTGCTGTTCATCGTCCCGCTTGGCGACCTGCTGGAAAACCGGCGCCTGATCGTCACCGGCCTGCTCGTCACCAGCGGCGCGCTGGTGGTTGCGGCCACTGCCACCACCGCGTGGGCGTTCCTGCTGGCCGCGCTGGCCATCGGCCTGGGCGCGGTGGTGGCCCAGGTATTGGTGCCATTTGCCGCCCACCTGGCGCCGGAAGCCACACGCGGCCAGGTGGTCGGCAAGGTCGTCAGCGGCCTGCTGCTCGGGATCATGGTGGCGCGGCCGGTGGCAAGCGTGCTGGCCGGCCTGGGTGGCTGGCAGACCGTGTTCGGCATCGCCGCTGCGCTGGTCGCCCTGCTGGCCGTGCTGCTGCATATCAGGTTGCCGCTGCGCCAGCCGACGGCGACACAACCCTATCGTCGCCTGATCGGCTCGCTGTGGCCGCTGTTGACCACGACCGTGGTGCTGCGCCGGCGCGCGCTGTATCACGCCGGCCTGTTCGGTGCCTTCAGCCTGTTCTGGACCGTGGCGCCGCAGGCGCTGGCCGGCCCGGCGTTCGGCCTCACGCAGAACGGCATCGCGCTGTTTGCACTGGTCGGCATGGCCGGCGCCGTGGCCTCGCCAGTGGCTGGCCGCCTGGCCGATGCCGGCCACACGCTAAGTGCCACTGCCGTCGCCCTCGTGGTGGGTGCGCTGAGTTTCCTGCTGCCCCTGTTCGCGCCGTCGTCCAAGCCGGTCGCGCTCGGCTTGCTGGCCGTGGCCGCCATTGCGCTGGACGCTGCGGTGGCGGCCAACCTGGTGCTGGGCCAGCGCGCGCTGTTTGCGCTGGGCGCCGACATGCGCAGTCGCCTCAATGGCCTGTACTTCGCGCTGTTCTTTGCCGGCGGCGCGCTCGGTTCCGCACTGGGCGGCTGGGTGTATGCGGCGTATGGCTGGCATGCGGCGCTGCTGGTCGGCATGCTGCTGCCGGCGCTGGCGCTGCCAGTCTGGCTCCATGAAGCAGTCGGGCATGCGGCCGCACGCCAGAGCGTGTAGACCACGCGCCGGATTGAGATATGTTTTAATCAACCTTTATTTCGATCCGGAGCATGCAATGCACACGAACGACCAGGCGGCGACGCCGACAAAAGCCGAGCTGGACGAGGCTGCGCTGAACATGGCGCGCAATATGTTCCAGTATGCGCGGACCGGCGACGCCGACCATCTCGCCGCCTTCCTGTCGCGCGGCCTGCCGCCGAACCTGCGCAACGAAAAAGGCGACAGCCTGCTGATGCTGGCCAGCTACCACGGCCACCTGGACGCAGCGCGCGTCCTGCTCGGGCACGGCGCCGATCCGCACCTGATCAACGATGCGGGGCAAATGCCGTTGCACGGCGCGGCGTTCAAGGGCGATTTGCCCATGACGACGCTGTTGCTCGACAATGGCGCCCTGCCCGACTTCACCGGTCCATCGGGCCGGACCGCGCTGATGTTCGCCGCGATGTTCAACCGGGTCGCCATCGCCGAGCTGCTGATGGCGCGCGGTGCCGACCCGGCAGCGCGCGATGCAGCCGGCGTGAGCGCCTACGATGCGGCGCTCAAGATGGGCGCCCCCGACACGGCTGCCTTGCTGGCCCCGGCGAACTGACCTGGCGGCCGGTTCGTCAGGCGTTGCTGCGCACCGGACGGCGGCGCCGGCGCGCACACCAGGCCGCAACCAGCCCGAGCCCGACGATCGCGCCCGTGGCCGGCTCCGGCACGGCGATCGCTTCCCGTGCAGCAGCGACCAGCATGCCGCTGGCGCCGCTGCAGTTCGGGTATTGCAGACCGCAGCCGAACGGTTCGTCGCTGTTGGCGTCGATCACGTAAAACAGCGCACCCTGGCTCGCCATCCGGAAATCCGAATTGCCATCCGATGCAAAGATGCTGCCCCCGAGCAGGCCACCGGGCAGGAACGTCAGGTCCATGACGATCCGGTCGTAATAATTGCGCGGCGGGGTCAGGTAGCCATAGTCGATCAGATTGTGCTGCCCGCTGACCGTCGGGTGATCGAACCAGTAGCGTAACGACAATAGGCTCGACTGTGGATCGAGGCACGGCGGCCCGATGTCGCATTCGTTGCGGATATTCACGGACAGCGCGCCGGCGGCGACGGCTTCGTCGGAGAACGCCAGTTCCAGGTTGAGGCCGGTCGGCATCGCGCTGGATGCGCTCACTTGCTGCCAGCTGTACGTGACCGCCGCCTGGACCGGCAGCGTCAGGGTGGCAGCCAGCAGTGCGACGATGGGGGTAATGCGTCTCATGGATGATCTCCTCGGAAAGTCCCTACCCTACCTCAGCAAGAATCGCGCCCATGAATCTGATGCCAGCATCCCGTTGATTCTAAACAACATTTATGATGACTGCGAAGACCGCGCAGACAACGTGTCAGATTCTCCGACAAAACATGTCACATTCACCATGGCCGGCACCGTGAAGACGGGCTTCCTGCCTGCCGGCCCCACCACCCTGCACATCCCCTATAATCGTGAGCGCCCTGCTACGGGGCGCGACTCCACTTACCCGAAGGACCCCGATGAAAGCCCTGCCCCTGCCCGTCCTCATGGCTGCCCTGCTGCTTGCCAGCAGCACTGCACGCGCCGACGATGCCGCGCTGCTCAAATGCCGCGCCCTGCCTGATACTGCCACGCGCGTGGCCTGCTACGACGCAATTCCTGTCGGCGTTGTCGGTCCGGTCGCTGCGGCTGTACCGGCGCGCACGCCGGAACAGAACTTCGGCATGGAAGCGGTCAAGCAGCGTGAAGCGCAGCCGGCCTCGATCCGCAGCACGGTCGTGGGCGACTTCGACGGCTGGGGGCCCGGCTCGCAGATCCGCCTGGCCAATGGCCAGGTCTGGCGCATCATCGACGGCAGCGACGCCGTCCTGCCGCGCAAGAAGGATGCCGCGGTGACGATCGAGCGCAACCTGTTCGGCACGCTGTTCCTGAAGGTCGATGGCGGCAACAGTTCGGCCAAGGTCCGCCGGGTCAAGTAACGACTAGGTCGGGGTGCGCACCATGTACAGCGCACCGTCCGGATACGTCTGCAGGCCAGCGCACTGCGTCGACGCTTCGCGCCAGCCCAGTGCCTCCCAGAAGCGCGCGCTGTCCTGCACCGATACCAGCGCCGCGTGCGGCAACCCCAGCGTGTGTGCCAGGCGCACTGCGTCGTCAACCAGCGCGCGCGCCAGGCCGCGCCCCAGTGCGCACGGCGCGATCGCCAGGTCGTGCAGGTACAGCGTGTCCGGCTCGTGCGCTACCTTGAACGGTGCGTTCAGGTCGGTCACCAGCCCCAGGCGCGACGGATAGGCGAACAGGTAGCCGCGCACGACGCCGTCCTGCATGCCGACCATGCAGGTGCTGCCCGCCACCGCAATCCGGGATGCGACCACCGCGGCCGGCTCCTGCATCGCCGCCGGATAACAGGCGGCCTGGATGTCCAGCACGGCGGCGAGATCGGCGGGCAGCATCGGGCGTAGTAACTGGTGCGAACACGTAGACATGACCATGGACGGGCAAAAAAACGCGCATCGTAGCATGCGCTTGACGCCTGCCATGGCATCGCGCATTCTAGCTGTCTTGACAACATCGCCTCATCAACGACAGGAACCAGCATGCCCAGCGCCAGCGACGTCACGACGCCCAACCGCCCCGAATACATCCTCCACGCCAGCTGCCCGGCCGGCATCGGCATCGTCGCAGCCGTTGCGACCTTCCTGGCCGAACGCGACTGCTACATCTGCGCACTCGAACAGTTCGACGACGATTCAACCGCACGCTTCTTCATGCGCGCCGTGTTCCGCCAGCAGGACAAATCACCGGCGATCGACGCCATCCGCGCAGAATTCGACAGCACGGTCGCCACGCGCCTGGACATGGGCTGGAAAATCTTCGATCCGCAAGACCCGGTGCGCACCGTGATCATGGTCTCGAAGACCGACCACTGCCTCGACGACCTGCTGTACCGCCGCCGCACGGGCGAACTCAATCTGTCGATTACGGCCGTGGTGTCGAACCACCTCGACCTGCGCCCGATGGTCGAGCGCGAAGGCATCCGCTTCATCTTCCTGCCGGTGACCAGGGACAACAAGGCGCAGCAAGAGGCGCGCCTGCTGGAAATCGTCGACGAAACCGACTCCGAACTCGTGATCCTGGCGCGCTACATGCAGATCCTGTCCGATGGCCTGGCGCGCCGCCTGGCCGGCAAGTGCATCAATATCCACCACTCGTTCCTGCCCGGCTTCAAGGGCGCCAAGCCCTACCAGCAGGCGTTCGACCGGGGCGTCAAGCTGATTGGCGCGACGGCCCACTACGCCACGCCCGACCTGGACGAAGGCCCGATCATCGAACAGGTGCTCACGCGCGTGGACCACAACTACCGGGTCGACCAGCTCACCCGCGTGGGGCGCGACAATGAATGCCTGGCGCTGGCCACGGCGGTCAAGTTTCACATCGAGCGCCGCGTGTTCGTGGACGGGAACAAGACCGTCGTGTTCCGCGGGCCGTAATGACACCTCGAACAACGTTGACTTATACTTAATGTAGGTGCGTCATCTAACCGTCGCAAATGTAACAAGACGTTATGTTCGTACCTTCTCACAGAGGGGAAGATCATGGAACATCAACAGCAGCATCCCGTGCGCCTGCGCATCAATGGCCAGGACCGCGAATTCAACGTCGAATCCTGGGTAACGCTGCTCGACCTGCTGCGCGAGCGCGCAGGCATGACCGGCACCAAGAAGGGCTGCGACCAGGGCCAGTGCGGCGCCTGCACCGTGCTGGTGGACGGCAAGCGCATCAACTCGTGCCTGACGCTGGCCGTCATGCAGGACGGTCGCGAGATCACCACCGTCGAGGGCCTGGCCACCGGCGACGACCTGCATCCGCTGCAGCAGGCGTTCATCGATTGCGACGCGTTTCAGTGCGGGTACTGTACGCCGGGGCAGCTGTGTTCGGCAGTGGGCCTCTTGAATGAAGGGCAAGCCACCACGCGCGACGACGTGCGTGAACTCATGAGCGGCAACCTGTGCCGCTGCGGGGCTTACCCGCAGATCGCCGACGCCGTCGTCAAGATGCTCGACATGCGCGACACCAAAAAGACCACCGAAGGCTTCACGACCGGGGCGGTGCTGTCATGAACCCGTTCGCCTTTACCCAACCCACCGATATCGACGCGGCGCTGGCCGCCCTGCTCGATCCTGACACCCGCCCGATCGCCGGCGGCACCAATCTGCTCGACCTGATGAAGGAAAGCGTGATGAAGCCGTCACGCGTGGTCGACATCAACAACCTGGGCCTCGACCAGGTCGAAGAAAAAGACGGCAGCCTGCTGCTGGGCGCCCTGGCCCGCAACGCGGATACCGCCTATAACCCGCTGGTGCGCGAGCGTTATCCGCTGCTGTCGACCGCGATCCTGGCCGGCGCCTCGCCGCAACTGCGCAATATGGCCTCCAACGGCGGCAACCTGATGCAGCGCACGCGCTGCGTCTACTTCTACGACGTCGGCACCGCCTGCAACAAGCGTGAACCCGGCACCGGCTGCCCGGCGCGCGATGGCCTGAACCGCCAGCTGGCGATCCTCGGCACCAGCGAAAGCTGCATCGCCACCCACCCGTCGGACATGTGCGTGGCCCTGCGCGCGCTCGATGCCACCGTCCACGTGCGCTCGATGAGCGGCGCGCGCGAGATTCCCTTCGCCGAGTTCCACCGCCTGCCGGGCGACAAGCCCGAGATCGACAACACGCTGCAGCCAGGTGAGATGATCACCCACATCACGGTGCCCGAAGCCGACCGCTTCATCGATCACAGCGCCTACATCAAGGTGCGCGACCGCCTGTCGTACGCGTTCGCGCTGGTGTCGGTCGCCGCCGCGCTGGACCTCGATGCCGACGGCACGATCCGCGCCGCGCGCATCGCACTCGGTGGCGTGGCCCACAAGCCGTGGCGTGTCGAAGCCGCTGAAGAAGCGCTCGTCGGCAAGGCGGTCGGCGAAGCAGCGTTCCTGCAGGCTGCCGAGACCATCCTGCAAGGCGCACAGGGCTTCGGCCAAAACGACTTCAAGCTGCCGCTGGCGCGCAACGCCATCGTGCAAGCCTTGACCACCGCCGCGCGTGGCACCGACCACGCCCGCGGACTCGATGCACAAGGAGAACAAGCATGACCGACCTGATTCCAGAATTGCGCGCACCAAGCGCGCCGGCCGGCACCGGTCGCGTGAAAAGCGGCATGCCGGTCTCGCGCATCGATGGCCGCGCCAAGGTCACCGGCGAGGCGCAGTACGCCGCCGAATACTTTGCCCCCGACCTGGCCTATGGCGTGGTCGTCAGCGGCACCGTGGCCAAGGGCCGCATCACCAGCATCGACACGGCTGAAGCGCTGGCCGTTCCGGGTGTGATTTCGGTCATGACGCACGAGAACCGCCCCAAGATGCGCTCGTTCGACCTGGCATGGAAAGATATGACGGCGCCGGCCGGCTCACCGTTTCGCCCCCTGTTCTCGGACGAGATTTTCTACAGTGGACAGCCAGTGGCACTGGTGCTGGCTGAAACCTTCGAAGCGGCGCGCTACGCCAGCTCGCTCGTGCGCGTGCATTACGATGTCGATGCGCACGAGACAAACCTGCTGAAAAGCCTGGATCAGGCCTACGAGCCACGCAAGATGAAAGCCGGCTTCGTACCGCCAAGCTCGATCGGCGACGGCGAAAAGGCGTTCGATGCGGCCGAGGTGCGGGTCGACTCGCAGTACTACAACGGTGTCGAGCACCACAATCCGATGGAGATGTTCGCCTCGACCGTGATTCGCGCTGAAAACGGCCACCTGACCGTCTACGACAAGACGCAAAGTTCGCAGAACAGCCGCTGGTATGTCTCGCACGGTTTTGGCCTGTCGAGCGACGACGTCACGGTGCGCAACCCGTACGTGGGCGGTGCCTTCGGTTCGGGCCTGCGCCCGCAATACCAGCTGCCGCTGGCCGTGATGGGCGCGCTGCAACTGGAGCGCTCGGTGCGCGTCGTGCTCACGCGCCAGCAGATGTTCAGCTTTGGCCACCGGCCGGAAACCTGGCACCGCATCCGCCTGGGCGCAGCGCCGGACGGCACGCTCAAGGCCATCTGGCACGAAGCGATCCAGGAAACCTCGCGTCTCGAAGACTACGTCGAAGTGATCGTCAACTGGTCGGGGCAGCTGTATGCGTGCACCGATATCAAGCTTGGTTACCAGGTGGTCGCCAACGACCGTTTCACGCCGCTGGACATGCGCGCCCCGGGCGCGGCCCACGGCGTGCACGCCATGGAAGTGGCGATGGACGAACTGGCCTACAAGCTCAAGATGGACCCGCTGGCGCTGCGGCTGAAGAACTACACCGACACGTCGCCGATCGAGGACAAGCCGTTCTCGAGCAAGGAGCTGCGCGAATGCTACCGCCAGGGCGCCGAACGCTTCGGCTGGGACAAGCGCCCGATCGAGCCGCGCTCGATGCCGGACGGCGACGAGCTGGTGGGCTGGGGCATGGCGACCGGCATCTGGGATGCGATGGTGATGGTCGCGCGCGTCAGCGCCGTCATGCACAGCAACGGCCGCCTGGTCGTCAGCAGCGCGGCCACCGATATCGGCACCGGCACCTATACGGTGATGTCCATGATTGCCGCCGAAGCCATGGGCCTGCCGATGGAACTGGTGACGTTCCAGCTGGGTGACTCGACGCTGCCGATGGCGCCGATCGAAGGTGGCTCGTCGCACGTGACCACCGTGGGCTCGGGCGTGCATGGCGCCTGCGAAAAGCTCAAGAAGTCGCTGCTGAAGCTGGCAACCAGGATGGACAATTCACCGCTGGCCAAGGCGCGCCTGCGCGACGTGGAATTCGGCGACGGCGCCGTGTTCCTGAAAGACGATCCGTCGCGCCGCGTGGAACTGACGCAGGTGCTGGCCAATGCGGGCGTCGATCAGGTTGAAGAGAAATACTTCATGACGCCGCAGATGCTCAAGCAGCGCAAGTATGCGCGCGCCGTGCACTCGGCCGTGTTCTGCGAAGTGCGCGTGAACGAAAAGCTGGGCATGGTGCGCGTGACGCGCGTGGTCAGCGCGATTGCCGCCGGGCGCATCATCAGCGCCAAGACCGCAGCCAGCCAGATCAGCGGCGCGGTCGTCTGGGGCATCAGCCAGGCCCTGCATGAAGAAACCCATACCGATCACAAGTACGGGCGCTTCATGAACCACAACTTCGCCGAGTACCACGTGGCGGTCAACGCCGACATCCACGACATCGACGTGATCTTCGTGGAAGAAGACGACCGCATCGTGAGCAAGCAGCTGGGCGCCAAGGGCGTGGGCGAGATCGGCATCGTGGGTGTGGCGGCCGCGATCTCGAACGCGATCTTCCATGCCACCGGCACGCGGCTGCGCACGACGCCGATGACGCCGGCAAAACTGCTGATGGGCGACGAGGAACTCCCGGTCCAGCCGCCGGTCTGACAATACGGCGCTGCAGAGACCATGAACGCCATCTTCGGATGGCGTTTTTTACGTCCGAAACAGCGTTTTTCCGGGTTTCATTTTTACCGGAAAAAGCGTCATGCACACCACATACGTATTTCCACGTAGTTGCACAACAATATGTTTACTGGTACAACATCTGGTGCGTAAGACAACGCCGCACGACAGCACGGCACAGAAATAGTGCCGGCTGCAAAACCACACCAAGAACGAGATACGAGGACGACACCATGAAGCTCAAGATGCTGTGCGCAGCTGCCTGCCTGACCGCTTTCGGCACGGGCCTGGCCCATGCCCAGGCTTACCCGACCAAGACCATCACCATGATCGTGCCGTTTGCAGCCGGCGGCCCGACCGACACCGTGGCACGCCTCGTCGCGCAATCGATGGGCACCACGCTCAAGCAGCAGATCATCGTCGAGAACGTCGGCGGTGCCGGCGGCACCATCGGCGCCGCGCGCGCCGCCAAGTCCGCACCAGACGGCTACACGCTGTTCCTGCACCACATCGGTCAATCGACCGCGCCAGCCCTGTACCGCAAGCTGCCGTATGACGCGATCACCAGCTTCGAGCCGATCGGCCTGATCACCGACGTGCCGATGACCGTCGTCGCCAAGGCGAACTTCCCGGCCAAGGACATGAAAGAGCTGATCACGT